>Ga0210138_1000020_pt1 | contig 36885 bp, 32 predicted proteins | sample Browns_ThreeSqC__FD_184850 | JGI IMG/M metagenome (GOLD analysis project Ga0210138, IMG submission 184850) | Wetland microbial communities from the San Francisco Bay, California, USA, that impact long-term carbon sequestration -... | ecosystem: Environmental > Aquatic > Marine > Wetlands ... | reverse complement strand
ACGCCGCGGATCTCCATGTGATGGCCGGCCAGCTCATGCCCCTGACCGATCAACAGGTCGGTCCCCCGCCGGCTGATCAGCACCACATCGTCAGCGACCAGCCGGTGGCCCCGCTCGACCAGGTCCAGGACACACTCGCTCTTGCCGATCCCCGAGCGCCCGATGAAGAGCAGACCCACCCCGTAGACGTCCGCCAGCGAGCCGTGGAGCGTGGTGCGGGGCGCGAAGGCCTCCTCCAGCACGGGCTTGATCCGGCGGTAGAACTCCGCGGTCTTGAGCCGGGAGCGGAACACGGGGATCCCCCGCGCCCGCGCCCGCTCGAGCAGCTCGGCCGGGACCTCCTGGCCCTTGGTGATGAAGAGGCAGGGGAGATCGAAGCCGAAGAACCCGTCCAGCGATCGGCGGCGAGCCTCGGGATCCAGGGAGGCCAGGTAGGTGATCTCGGTTTCACCCAGGACGTGGAGTCGCCGCGGCATGAACCGGGTGGTGTACCCGGCCAGCGCCAGGCCGGGGCTCGCGACTTCGGCATCCGGCACCGGCCGGTCGAGACCCAGCTCGCCCAGCAGCGCCTCCATCTGGAGCGCGTCCTTCCGCCCCAGCAGCTCCCGCATGGTCAGACTCACTGCGGCTCGGCTCCTGCCCGCCGGGACCGGCGCGCGCGGGGGCCCTTCTCGAGCTGGCGCCGCAGCTTCTGCTCGGCCCGATCCAGTGCCGATCGGTGATCCGCCGCTTCGGCGCTGGCTACCAGGGTCTCACCGCTGGAGAGATGGAGTCGCAACTCCACCGAGCACTGTACCGAGTGGTTATCGAAGGTCACTATCGCATCTACCGGACGGCTGGCGTGACTGGCAAGGCGTTGCAGCACCCGTTCGGCCCGCTCCCGGAGGTCTTCCGGCAGAGAGCTGTGGCGAGCGGTGATCTGCGTGTGCATGGGCTTTCCCTTTCGCAAGTCCATGGGTCGTTCAAGTCTGACGAGACGGGAGCAGGGAGACCAGGTGCTGCTCCGTCAATTCGGCCGCGTGCTCCCAGTTCAAGGTTTCGGCGAAGCGTCGCGCCGCGGTGCCCAGACGTTCGACCAGCGCGGGGTCGTTGGCCAGGAGCAGCATCCGCTCGGCCAGCGCGGCCGGATCGCCCAGGGGCACCAGGTACCCGGTCTCTCCCTGGCGGACCGAGTCGCGCAGCCCCGGACTGTCGGCCGCGATGGACGGAGTCCCGCAGGCCGCGGCCTCCACGTTGGTCATCCCCCACCCTTCCTTGCGCGACGGAAAGAGGTTGGCCGTGGAAGTTCTCATCAGCCGGAGCTTTTCCGCCTCGGAGACCGGCCCGTGAAATCGGATCGAGTCTCCCTGGCCCAGCTCGGCAGCGACCCGCTCCAAGCGGTCGCGATCGTCACCGCCGCCCGCGATGTCCAGCGCCAGCTCCGGCCGCGAACGCCGGGCGAGCGCCAGGGCACGAATCGCGGTCTCGACGCCCTTGTAGCGCTTGAGCCGGCCCAGATAGAGAAACCGGGGTGGCGTCGCACGCGGGACCTGGGAATCGGGGTGCAGGGTCGCGGTGTCCACCCCGGACAGCACCACCCGGATCCGCTCGCCCGGCACCCCGCGGGCGATCAGGTCAGCCTTGGTGCTGTCGCTTACGACCTCGAAACCGGCCCGGCGGTAAGCCCAGGGAATCGGCCGCTCGAGCAGCCAGAGGGCCCCACCCACCACCGGTCCCGCCTCGTCAAAGGATACCTCGCCAAAGAGGTGGTTGACCAGCACGAGGAAGGGAGCCCGGGTCAGGCCGGACAGGAAGAGCGGCATCTTGTTGATGTTCTCGACCACCACCTCGGGAGGCTCCTCCGCCACCCATCGCCGGAATGCGCCGCGCGCGTGGAGGGCAAATCCGTTCCGGGTGCTGACCCTCCGGACCTGAACCCCCCGGACGGTAGTCTCTCGGATACAGCCTTCCCACCCCGAGCAGAGCAGTCGCACCCGGTGGCCTCGGGCTGCCAACCGGGCGAAGACCTCAAACAGGTGGATTTCCGCGCCGCCGGCCCTGGGGTTGTCGATGTCCAGCCAGTTCACCAGGAGAATATTCACAGCCGGCCGAGGGCTCGAGCGATGCGATCCAGCACACCGTTGATGAAGGCGGGCGAACGGGGCCCGGCGAAGCGGTGGGCCAGCCAGAGCGCTTCATCGATGATCACCCGGGGCGGCGCCGACTCGTGCCGCAGCTCATAGACCGCCAGCCGGAGAATGCAGCGCTCGACCGCGCCCACCCGTTCCAGGCGCCAGTGCTCCGCCGCTTCCGCGATCTCCCGATCCAGCTCGGCCTGCTCCTCGAGGATCCCCTGCACCACGGCTTCCGCCTTCCGGGTGACCTCGGGCGAAGCTCCGGTGAGATCGGCCACCTTCGCCGCGGCCTCGGGAAGCCCCCCGCCCTCCTGTCCACCCCCCGCGCCGCTCTCACAGGCATAGAGCATCTGGATCGCGCGAGCCCGGGCCCGGGTTTCCTCCCTAATCACGGAGCGTCCGGAGCTGGCTGAAGAGGTCGGCCTCGCTCAGCGCCGCGGCAGCCGCCTCATAACCCTTGTTGCCGGCGGCGCCACCCGCCCGGGCCATGGCCTGCTCCAGGGAATCCACCGTGAGGAGGCCGAATCCCACCGGGATCCCGGTCCGGGTGGCGACCTCGCCCAGGCCACGGGTGGCCTCTCCGGCGACGTACTCGAAATGAGCGGTCTCGCCCCGGATCACCGCGCCCAGGGCCACGATGCAGGCGTAGCGGCCGGTGGCGGCCGCCGTCGCGGCGGCGGCACCCAGCTCGAAGGCCCCGGGCACCCAGATGATGTCCCGCTGATCCTCCGGGACGCCCGCCTCCCGACAGCAGTCGAGGGCGCCCTGGAGGAGGCGTGAGGTGACCAGCTCATTGTAGCGGCTGACGAGGATGGCCACCCGGCCGGTGGCCCGTAGACGTCCGGTGTATTCCGGCACCATTCGGTGGATCAGTGGGTGAGCAGATGACCCAGCTTGTCGCGTTTGACGTCGAGATAGCCGCGGTTCTCATGGTGCGGGTGCGTGAGCAGCGGTACCCGCTCGACGATTTCCAGGCCGTACCCTTCGAGGCCCACCAGTTTGCGGGGGTTGTTGGTCATCACGCGGATCGATGACAAACCCAGGTCCCGGAGAATCTGGGCGCCGATGCCGTAGTTGCGCAGATCCGGCGCGAATCCCAGGCGCTGGTTGGCCTGGACCGTGTCCTCGCCCTCGTCCTGGATGGCATAGGCGCGGATCTTGTTGAGCAACCCGATCCCCCGCCCTTCCTGATCCAGGTAGACCACGACCCCGAGGCCGGCCTTGGCGATCATCTCCATGGCGCCCTGGAGCTGAGGACCGCAATCGCAGCGCTGGGAGCCGAAGACGTCCCCGGTCAGGCACTTCGAGTGCATCCGGACCAGCACGTTCCGCTGTTTGGCCACGTCACCGTAGACCAGCGCGACGTGCTCGGCCTGGTCCACGTCGTTCTTGTAGGCGAGGATCCTGAAATCGCCGTAGGAGGTGGGGAGCCGGGCCTCGGCGACGCGATGGACCAGCTGCTCGGTCTTCAACCGGTGCGCCACCAGCTGGGCCACCGTGATGAAGGTCAGCCCGTGCTCCATGGCGAACCGCTCGAGCTCGGGGCGGCGAGCCATCGAGCCGTCGGGGTTGAGGATCTCGCAGATCACGCCGGCGGGATAGAGGCCGCCCAGCCGAGCCAGGTCCACGCTCGCCTCGGTGTGACCCACCCGCTGCAGGACTCCGCCGGCCCGCGCCCGCAGGGGCAGCACGTGCCCCGGGCGCCGCAAGTCCTGCGGGGTCGTCTTGGGGTTGATCGCGACGTGGATGGTGACCGCGCGGTCCGACGCGGAAATCCCGGTCGTGACGCCGAAGCGACGGTCGGCGTCGATGGTGACGGTAAAGGCCGTACTCTCGGCCTCGGTGTTCCGGTCGGTCTGTTGGGCCAGGCCCAGCTCGTTGCAGCGCTCGGCGGTCAGCGCGAGACAGATGAGACCGCGGGCGTGGGTGGCCATGAAATTGACCATCTCGGGCGTGACCAGCTCGGCCGCGCAGACGAGGTCGCCCTCGTTCTCCCGGCCTTCATCGTCCGCGACGATGATCAACTTCCCGTTGCGCAGGTCTTCGATCGCCTGCTCGATGGTTCCGAACGTCATTTCGCACGTTCCCGGCGCTCGACCAGCGCCGCAACGAATTTTCCGATCAAGTCTCCCTCCAGATGCACCTGGTCTCCCACCTGGCGCTCACCCAGAGTCGTGTGCTGTAATGTATAAGGAATAAGGGAGACACGGACGATTACCGGGTCGGGACGGGCTTCGACCGTCAGACTCACCCCGTCCACCGCAATTGACCCCAAAGGAATCGACACCGCGGCCACTTCGGCCGGGACCCGAAGGTCCACCCGCCGGGCATCCTGCTCCTGCCAGACTCGCACCACCTCTCCCACCCCGTCCACATGGCCCTGCACCAGGTGGCCACCCAATCGGTCTCCCACCCGAAGGGCCCGCTCGAGGTTGATCCGCCGCTTGGCGCCATAGGACGCGAAGCTGGTCCGCGCCAGGGAGGTCGCGACCACGTGGACCGAGAACCATCCCGCGCCGGTACGCTCCACCGTCAGGCAGGCCCCATCCACCGAAATCGATTCCCCCTTGACCAGGCGCTTGTAAGGGGCGGCGATCTTGAGGGTGAGGCCTTCATCGGTTCGGCGGGTCTCCTTCACCGCCCCAACCGCGTCGATCAATCCGGTGAACATCAGCGCCGATCCAAGACCAGAAGGGTGTCCTGTCCAAGGGCCCGTCGCTCCACAACCGGCCAGCGCTCGGCCTCCGCCATGCTCCGCCCCATGCGGCCGGCGAAAGCCGGCACGCCTGCCTCTCCCAGCCAGAGCGGCGACTGGATCCAGTAGAAGCGATCCACCAGGCCGTCATTCAGGAGACTGGCCGCCAGTCGGCCACCACCCTCTACCAGCATCGAGGTCACGCCGCGGGCGCGCAGGAGGGACATCGCCGAGGCCAGGGTTCCGGCTCGCTCGACCTCAACGCCTGCCCGCTCCAGGGCCCCGATCCTGGAGGTGGATGCCTGGGGGCTGGCCAGAACCAGGGTGGGAATCTCCTTGGCGTTCCGTACCAGATGAAGCGACTCCGGCAGCTCGGCCTGGGGGTCGAACACGACCCGGAGTGGCCGGACCCGAGGCTCGACCGGGCCCCGCACCGTGAGCTGGGCATCGTCTACCCGCGCGGTATGGCCGCCGACTCCGATCGCCTCGAAGCCGGCCCGCAGCCAGTGCACGAAGGTGCGCGCCTCCTCTCCCGAGATCCACCGGGAGCGTCCGTGTCGGTCGGCGATCATGTTGTCCAGGCTGGTGGTCAGCTTGAGGGCCAGGTAGGGGCGCGAAGGGTCGGCGAACCGATGCAGGAAGATGGCGTTCTGCCTGGCGGCTTCTTCCAGAAGGACATTGGTCTCCAGCGTCAGGCCGGCCGCCCGCAGCTGGGAGGCCCCTCCGCCCGCCTCGGGATTGGGGTCCGGGAGAGCCACCACCACCTCGCGCAGCCCGCTCTTTACGATCAGCTCGGTGCAAGGCGGCTGCTTCCCCTGGTGGGTACAGGGCTCCAACGACACCACCAGGGTGCCTCCCCGGGCCCGCTCCCCGGCCGCCGCCAGTGCGTCGGCCTCCGCGTGAGGTCCGCCGAATTCGGCGTGATATCCCTCGGCGACCGGCTCGCCACCGGCGAGGACGACGGCTCCCACCATGGGGTTGGGATAGACGCGCCCCCAGCCGCGCCAGGCCAGTTCCAGGGCCCGGCGCATGGCCTCATTGTGATTCATCGGACTGTAAAGGTGAACCGCCCCGGGCCAACAGTAAACCGGCTACTGTCGGCCCGGAGCGGCCCGGGTCAGAACCCGAATATCAACCCGAAGTTGGCGAAGAAGCGGGAATCGGCGGGATTGTTCTGTTCGAAGGTCGTGGCCAGCTGCTGCGTCTTGCCAAACTGCCAACCTGCTTCGGCCGCCAGTTTGACCACCCCCATCTTGAGGGCGGCGTCACCAAAGGCCATGGTGCGGTCCTGATCCAGCGAGATCGCGATGGGCGGCTGCACCGTGTTGGTGAGGGGATCGCGGAAAGTGGAGGTCGCGTCGCCGGTGTAGCTGTCCCAGCCCAACCCAGCGGCCAGGCTCAGGAGGCCGAGGTCATAGCCGGCCACCGCGCGAAGGTTCACTGCATGGAGGTCGACGGAGTACTGGAACTGATCCCCGCTCGCGACATTACCGAAGGTGATCGTGGGGATGTTGCGATACATGGCCGACACCGAGACCGCGGGCACCGGGGCGTGGCCGTGGAGAATCCCCACGCGACCCCCGAATCCCAGGCCGAGACCGACGTCGCCGATCTTGGTGGCATTAGGATCCAAGGTGACGTTGTCGAACTGGTTGGTGGGCAACAGCTGGGCGGAGACCAGTCCGTCCACCGAGAGGAGGCCGCCGGGCAGGCCCTTGAAGAGGCCCAGCGCCACGTCCACCTGCGGTAGCGGGGCGAACAGCTTCTGACCGGCCGGAACCGTGGTGGTGGTGCCGTCGTAGCTCAGCGAAGGCGTGACGACCTCGCTGCCGTTGACCCGCAGCGTCACGGAAAAGTGAGGCAGGCCGCCAAGGGTGCGGGCGGTCCCGAGAACCGGGTTTCCGCCGCTCACCAGCATGCCGACGACCGGATGGAAGAGCACGGTGCCGTCGATGGCGGCATTACAGACGTTGTAGGACTGGGCGTTCAGCTGATAGGGCGCGCATTGCGCGTTTTGCGCGAGGAGGGGGCTTACCCCAAGCAGCACAGCGGCGATCGACAGCGAAATCGGGCGCACGTGGCACTCCTGGAAATAGTCTAGTGGCTGAATCGCACTCCTTTCGCTCCGGCACGAACGTCCCCGATCACCCAGGTCTCGATCGCCTCATGGGCCGCCGCGGCACGTACCGCATCCACCACATTCGGCGGCGCCACCGCGATCATTCCGATCCCGAGGTTGAAGACGTCGCGCATCTCGTCGGTCGAGATGCCACCCGCATCCTGCAGAAGCCGGAACAGCGGTGGCAGGGGCCAGCTTCGTGGATCCACCACCGCCTCACTGCCCTCGGGCAAGATTCGCACCAGATTTCCCGGAATTCCCCCTCCCGTGATATGGGAGAGCCCATGAACCATTGCCAATACAGGGCGTACGGCCCGCGCATAGCTCCGATGCACGGCCAGAAGCGTATCGGCGACTGAGTGCCCCGTTTCCTCGAGCTGATCGGTGAGCTTCAGCTTGAGACGGTCGAATAGAACATTTCGAGCCAGGGTGTACCCATTGGTGTGCAATCCGGTGGACGCCAATCCCACCAGCAAATCGCCCGGGCGGATGCGGTCTCCATGCAGGGCTTCATCCTCCTCGACCACCCCGACAATGGTCCCCGCCAGATCGTAGTGTCCGGGCTGATAAAGTCCCGGCATCGCCGCGGTCTCGCCACCAACCAGCGCCATCGAGTGATTCCGGCAGGCGCGAACCACTCCCTCCACCAGCCCCAGGATCTGTTCGGACGTGAGTCCCGCTCCCGCGATGTAATCGAGAAATGCGATCGGAGCGGCGCCGTGAACCAGGATGTCGTTGACACTGTGGTTGACCAGATCCTCGCCCACGGTATCGAACCGTCCCGCCTCCCGGGCCACCATGACCTTGGTGCCCACGCCATCGGTGCTCATCACCAGGACCGGCTTCCGGAATCCCGGCGGTACCCGGAGCATTCCGCCGAAGCCGCCCACCAGGCCCACCGAGAGCGGAGTACGCGTCGCCGCGACCAGGCGCCCGATCCGGGCTTTGGCCTCGTCCGCCTTTGCCAGGTCGACGCCGGCTTCGGCGTACTTGCGATCGCTCACGGCAGCGGCTCCAGCAGGCTCACCTGCGTCAGATCCTGGAAATCGTGGGCCCGCTCTTCAACCCGTTCCCGGGTGACCTGCTCGAAGCCACGGATCCCGAAGTGAGAAACGGCGAAGGAGCCCATGGCGGCGCCATAGATCATCGCCCGGCGAAGTCCGTGGGTGGACTGATCGCCGGAGCGAGCCAGGTACCCCATGAACCCGCCCGCGAAGGCGTCTCCCGCACCGGTGGGATCGAAGACTTCCTCCAGGGGATAGGCCGGCGCGTAGAAGGTCCGGTTCTTCTCCAGCAGGAGCGCGCCGTGCTCGCCCTGTTTGATGACCAGCAGCCTGGGCCCGCGCTCGAGAATCCAGCGTCCCGCCCGGTGAATGTTCCAGTCCCCGGCCAGCTCCCGGGCCTCGCTGTCGTTGATCATCAGGGCATCGACCCGCTTGAGCAGCTCGAGCAGCGCCTCCTTCTTCCCCTCGATCCAGAAATTCATGGTGTCGCAGGCGACGAAGCGCGCCCCCTGCACCTGGTCCAGCACCCCATGTTGCAGCTCGGGATCGATGTTGCCGAGAAAGAGAAACTGGGCCCCGGCAAAGGTGGCCGGCAGTTTGGGTCGAAAGTCCGCGAAGACGCCGAGGCGGGTCTCGAGGGTCTCTCGACTCTGGAGATCGTAGGAGTATTTCCCCTTCCAGCGGAAGCTCTCGCCGTCGGCGGTTTCGACCCCGGACCAGTCGATGCTCCCCCGGCCCAGCGCCTTCAGTTGGTCGACCGGATAGTCACTCCCGACCACCCCGACCACCCGCACCGGATTGAGCAGCGACGCGGCCACGCTGAAATAGACGGCCGAGCCGCCCAGGGCATCGAGGGTTCCCCCGAACGGGGTCTCGATGGAATCCAGCGCGATGCTGCCGACCACCAGCAGACTCATGTCACATTCGCTCCGGAGCGGTCAGACCCAGTACGCCCAGGCCGTTGGCCAGGACGATCTGAGTGGCGCGGGCCAGGGTGAGTCGGGCGGCCTCCACGTTGGGGGCCTCCCCCAGCACCCGGCACTTGTGATACCAGCCGTGGGCCAGCCGGGCCAGCTCCTCGAGATAGCCGGTGATCCGATGCGGCTCCCGTTCCCGCGCCGCACGGGCGGTGACCTCAGGAAACGCGGTGAGCTTCTTGAGCAGCTCGGTGTCCTCGGGCGCCGGCAGGTCCTCGACGCTGGCGGACGGCTGCACCGATTCGGGCGCCCGATTGGCCACGCGGAAGATACCGCTCATCCGCGCGTGGGCCATCTGCACGTAGAAGACCGGGTTCTCCTCGGTCTGGCTCCGGGCCAGGTCAATGTCGAAGACGAAGTGGGAATCCCCCCGGCGCATCAGGAAGAAGTAGCGCGCGGCGTCGACCCCCACGTCGTCCAGCAGGTCCCGGAGGGTCACGAACTCACCGGAGCGTTTGGACATCTTCACCTCTTCCCCGCCCTTCACCACCTTGACCAGCTGAACGATGGCGACCTCGAAGAAGTCGGGCGGATACCCCAGCGCCGTCAGCGCCGCCCGCATGCGCGGGATATAGCCGTGGTGGTCGGCGCCCCACACGTCGATCGCGGTCTGAAAGCCGCGATCGTGTTTGTCCATGTGGTACGCCAGGTCTGGGGTGAGGTAGGTCAGCGATCCGTCGGTCTTCCGGAGCACCCGGTCCTTGTCATCGCCGAAGTCGCTGGTGCGGAGCCAGAGCGCGCCTTCTTGCTCGAAAGTGAGCCCGGCTTTCCCCAGATGATCGAGCAGCTGTTCGACCTTGCCCCGGTCGTACATGGTCTGCTCGGACGTGAATACGTCGAAGTGCACCCCGAAATCGGCCAGCAGCTGATCCTGTTCGGCCCGCTGAGCCGCCAGCACCAGCGAGCGGGACCGCGCGATCCCCTGGCTCGCCGGCAGGTCGGCCAGGCTCTTGTCGCGCGCCAGCAGCGCCTGGGCCATCTCCTCGAGATAGCGCCCGTGGTAGCCACCCTCGGGGATCTCCGCTGCGCGGCCTGCCGCCTGCTGCAGACGGGCCCAGAGGCTCTGAGCCAGCTTTTCGATCTGGGTTCCGGCGTCGTTGATGTAGAACTCGCGGGTGACGGCATGCCCGGTCCACTCGAGCAGGGCGGCGATCCCGTCGCCCAGCGCGGCGCCGCGGCCGTGCCCTACGTGCAGCGGCCCGGTCGGGTTGGCGGAGACGAACTCGACGTTCACCCGGCGGCCGGCACCGAAGTCGTGTCGGCCATAGGAGCGACCCGCGGCGATGATCGAGGCCAGTTGTTGCCCCAGCTCATCCGAGGCCAGCCAGAAGTTGATGAACCCCGGGCCCGCGATCTCGCTCCTGGCCACGCCCGGAGGAAGCCCCAGCTCCTTGAGCACCTTCTCCGCCAGCGGGCGCGGCGGAGTCTTGAGCGCGCGCGCCATGACCATGGCGAGGTTGGTGGCCAGATCGCCATGGCCCGCCTCGCGAGGACGCTCGAGGACAAACTCGATCCCCGGGGCGCCGAGCCGCTCGGCGACCCGTGCCAGTTCGGCCCTGATCCGGTCGGTCACTCCTTGGCTTTCTTGGCGGGCTTCTCCGCCTTGGCGGGAGGAGACTCCGGCTTGGAGGCGCCTTCTTTCTCCGACTTCGCCTCGCTTACTTCGGAGGACTCCGGTTTCCGAGGACCCTGGCCGGCCTTGCCGTAGTCGGTGATGTAGAAGCCGCTCCCCTTGAAGACCAGGCCGGCCCCGCCCGAAATCTGCCGGCTCGCCATCTTGCCGCAGGTGGGGCACTTGGCCCGGGTCTTTTCCGTCATCTTCTGGAATTTCTCGAACGTGTGCCCGGCGGGGCAGCGGTACTCGTAGGTTGGCATACGCTCAGAGGATGATACGGCGCCCAATCTTAGTGGCGCCCGAAATGGCTTTCAAGCGCGGATTCCCGGCCCACCACCCCATTTTACCACGGAGACACGGAGAAACCTCCGTGCCCTCCGTGTCTCCGTGGTGCGCAGTTCTCTGGATGCATCGCGCTCAGGCGCGACCGGCGGCGGCGAGAATTCGCACCGCGAGCTGCTGGCCCAGATGACAGTAACCCAGGTACTCGAACGAAAGCCTCCGGGCCTGCACCATCTCGCGAAAGGCCAGCGCCTCCCCCGCTTCCCAGCCGGGGTAGTTGAAGAACTCGTCGAACACGATGACCGTGCCGGCCACCAGGCGATCTCCCAGCGCGTCGAAGATGGTCCGGGTGGATGAGTAGAGGTCGCAATCGACGTGAAGGAACGCCACGGGCTCCGGATGCTCGGCCACGAAGGCCGGCAGCGTCTGATCGAACCAACCGGGAACCAGGTGAACGTTCTCCCTGACCGAGGGAAGCCCGCCGGTTTTGAAGCGCCCGCGCTCGAACCCTTCGCGCCAGCGGTCCGGCAAGCCCTGGAAGGAATCGAAGCCGAAGATCCGGTGTAGGATGCGGGAAGCCATCCAATTGATCGTCGTACCCTTGTAGACCCCGAATTCGAGATAGAGACCCTCGATCTTCACCTGATCCATTGCATGGCCCAACAGGTGAAGCGGGCGACTGAATGACGGGACCTCCGGCAGCTCCCGCGCGATGAACTCCACCGAGGACGCCAGCGCCTGGCGCTGGCCTTCACGCCGCAAGTTCTGATCGTTACTCACGACCAGCCAATCGAGGACATTCTGGACCCGCTCACCCAGAGTCCGCCGCAGCAGCTCCCGGGTCGGGCCTCCGAAGAGCCAGAACCTAACGCCCATAGACGCCCCAGGTCTCGCGCAGCGTGTCGCTGATCTCTCCCAGGGTGGCCCGGGCCCTGACGGCCTCGACAATGAGAGGCATCAGCGGTTCAGCGGGTTGCCCGGCTGCGGCCCGTAACCGCGCCCGTGCCTTGGCGACGGCGGCTCCCTCCCGCTTTCGTTTGACCGCGGCCAGCCGTTCCCGCTGGCGCTCCGCCAGCGCGGAGTAGTCGGGTGCCGCGAGGATGGGCGCCGTGGCGGCATCGGTGAAGCGGTTGACCCCGACCACCGTGAGGGCTCCGCTTTCCTGTTCCTGCTGCAACCGGTAGGCGCTCCGGGCGATGGCGTCCTGGTAGAAGCTCCGCTGGATCGCGGCCGCCGCCCCGCCCATCGCATCCACCTCCTCGATGAGGGCGCGGGCACCATCCTCGATTCGATTGGTCAACGCCTCGACGTAGTAGCTGCCCGCCAGAGGATCCACCGCCCGGGCCACACCGCTTTCGTAGCCCAGGATCTGCTGAGTCCGCAGGGCCAGCGTCGCGGATTCCGAAGTCGGGAGCGCCAGTGCCTCGTCGTAGGCGTTGGTGTGCAGCGACTGGGTGCCGCCCAGCACGGCCGCCAGGGCCTGCACCGTGACCCGGACCACGTTATTGAGCGGTTGTTGCGCCTGGAGGGTGACTCCGCCCGTCTGGGTGTGAAAGCGGAGGCGGGCGGTGACGTCGTCGGCCTTGAAGCGCTCACGGGCCAGCCGGGCCCAGAGCCGACGCGCCGCGCGGAACTTGGCCGCTTCCTCGAAGAGATCGTTGTGGGAGGCGAAGAAGAACGAGAGCCGGGGGCCGAACTGCTCGAGAGGGATGCCGAGCTTCAAGGCGCGCGAGACGTATTCGATCCCGTTGGCCAGGGTGAAGCCGACTTCCTGCTCCGGGGTCGCCCCCGCCTCCCGCATGTGATAGCCGCTGATCGAAATCGGATTGAAGCTCATCCCCTCCTGGGCCACGAACCGAATGATGTCGGCCGTGAGCCGGAGCGAGGGCTCCAACGGAAAGATGTAGGTGCCGCGCGCGACGTACTCCTTGAGCACGTCGTTCTGCACCGTCCCCGAGAGCTTCTGCCGCGGCACCCCCTGCTCTTCTCCCACCACCACGTACATGGCGAGAAGAATCGCGGCGGTGGCGTTGATGGTCATCGAGGCGGAGACCCGGTCGAGCGGGATGCCCTGGAACAGATCGGCCAGGTCCTCGACGGTGGCGATGGCCACCCCGACTCGACCCACCTCTCCCTGGGCCAGCGCATGGTCGGAGTCGTAGCCCATCTGGGTCGGAAGATCGAACGCGGTGGAAAGCCCGCTCTGCCCGGCCTCGAGCAGATGACGGAAGCGGCGGTTGGTCTCTTCCGCGGTCCCGAAGCCGGCGTACTGGCGCATGGTCCAGAGCCGCTCGGTGTACATCCCTGGGTAGATGCCGCGGGTAAACGGGAATCGCCCCGGTTGGCCCAGGTCGCGTTCGGGGTCCAGCTGGGCGTCCTCGGGCCCGTAGACCGGCTTCGCGGGGGCGCCGTCCATGCTCTGAGAGATCAGCGGGCGGCGCCGAGGCTCGACTGTTCCGGCCCCTCCGCGCGCCGCAGGGTATCGGCCACGAACCCGACGTCCTCCCGGGAGCCGATGACCAGTGGTGTTCGTTGGTGCAGCTCGGTTGGCGTGATGTCGAGTATCCGCTGCATCCCGTCGGTGGCCGAGCCCCCGGCCTGCTCGGCAATGAAGGCCATCGGGCTGGCCTCGTAGAGCAGTCGCAGCTTCCCCTGCTTGTTCTTGGAGTCGCCCGGATAGAGGAAGATCCCACCGGCGACCAGGTTCCGATGAAAGTCGGCCACCAGAGACCCGATGTAGCGGCTGATCTTGCCCTGGATCCGCTCGGGATGGTCACCGTGGAAGCCACGGACCGCGTCCTGAATCCCCTTGGACCATCGGGCGAAGTTGCTTTCGTTGACGCTGTAGTACTTGCCGACTCTGGGGGTCACGATCTGCGGGTGGGAGAGCAGGAACTCCCCGATGGTGGGGTCCAGCGTGAAGCCGTGTGCCCCCTGGCCGGTGGTGTAGACCAGCATGGTGCTGGAGCCGTAGATCACGTATCCCGCCGCGACCTGCTTGCATCCCGATTGGAGCACGTCCGCCAGCTTGCCCCGCCCCTCGAGGGAGATGCGGCGATAAATGCTGAAGATGGTGCCGACCGGTGCGTTGACATCGATGTTGGAGGAACCGTCCAGCGGGTCGTAGAGGACGGCGTACTTGCCCGCAGCGTGTTCCTTGGGGACCGGGATGATGTCCTCGTCTTCCTCGGAGGCCATCACGCAGACCCGGCCGGTGTGGCTCAGCGCCTGCTTCATGGTCTCGTTGGCGAAGACGTCCAGCTTCTGCTGCTCTTCCCCCTGCACATTGCGGGAGCCAGCGCTCCCCAGGATGTTCACCAGCCCGGCCCGACGGATCGACGCGCCGATGATCTTGGCCGCCAGGGCGATGTCATACAGCATGTTGGAGAACTCGCCGGTCGCCTCGGGAAACCGGTGTTCCTGATCGAGGATGAAGCGCTCGATAGTGGTGACCGCCTGCACGGTGCGCTCCTAGTGCGTGGAGTAGGATTCGCTGCCGCGACGCCCCCGAACCGTCATGGTCCGGCCGTCGCTGGTCACGATGACGTCGCCTTCCCGGTCAGTCCGCCACACCGAGACCTCGTGAGCCGCGAGCCGGGCCAGCGTCTCGGGCGCCGGGTGGCCGTAGCGATTGGAGGCGCCGACGCTGATCACCGCGGCGCGCGGATGCAGCTCATCGAGCCAGGCATCGCCGGTCGCGGTGCGGGAGCCGTGGTGCCCCACCTTGAGCAGATCCACTCCCCCCACCTGCCCGGCCATGAGCGACTCGGCGTGCCACCCCGCGTCGCCGGGAAACAGGGCCTCGAAGTCCCGGTAGCGGACCAAGAGCACGATCGAGTCCTCGTTGAGGTCGTCGCCCCATTCCGGCCAGGCCGGGTCGGGATGCAGCAGGGTAAAGGTCACGCTATCCAACTCGAACCGATCGCCGGGGCGGCCCGCCTTCCAGGGGGCGGAGACCGCCGCGACTTCGTCGAGAAAGGACAGATAGAGCGGATCCGGGACCAGCTCGCCAGGTTCCAGCACCAGATCGACGGGAAACTGGTCGAGCACCGCCCGAACTCCGCCCAGATGGTCGGCGTGGGCGTGGGACACCACCACGGCGGAGACGCGCCGCGCGCCCTGCCGGCGAAGAAAGGGGACCACGATCCGGCGACCGGCGTCATCGTGGTCCGAACGGGGGCCGGCATCGATCACCACCCAATGTCCACCCGGAGTCCGAAGCACGGCCCCGTCGCCCTGACCGACCGACAGGAAATGTAACGTCAGGGTGGAGCCGGCGTCAGCGGAAAGCGGCGCCCACCAGAGGGCGGTGACGATCCAGATCATCGCCGCGCCCCCGAGCGACCAGCGCAGCAGCGCCACTGAAACGGTGGTCCGGCGCAGGCCCCAGAGCGCAATCGCCAGCACCGCTACCCAGGGCACCGCCGAACTCCATTCGGCCGGCACCAGGAGGTGGCCACCGGGAACCGCGGCCCCCAGCCGCGCCAGGCCGTCGAGCCCCGCCAGGGCCATCCCTGCTCCCGCCGCCATCGCCGCCGCCGCGGCGTGGCCGATCGGCAAGAGCAACAGGCTCGCCAGAACTCCGGGGACTGCCCAGGCCGCCAGCGGAATCGCCACGAAGTTGAGGGCGATCCCGATCAGCGAGACGGTGCCGAGTACGGAGGCGGTGAGAGGCGCCGTGGCCAGGGTGGCGCCCACCGAGGCGGCCAGCGTCCGCCAGCCGAATCCGCTGCCCAGTCGCCGGTCGCTCCAGCGAGCGAAGGTGGTCGCTCCCCAGAGGGCGGCGGCGGAGAGCCAGGCTCCCAGGTCGAGTAGCGCCCAGGGGTCAACCAGCAGCACCAGGAGGCAGGTGACTGCGAGCAGCGCGTCCGGCTCGACTCGGCGCTGACGGACCTGGGAAGCGGCGGCCAGCAGGGTAAGGGCCGCCGCTCGAGTAGCCGGCGGGGGCCAGCCCAGAAAGGCCACGTAGCTCACGCTGACCAGGGCCGCCAGGAGCAGGGCGCGTTCCCGCGAGAGCAGCGCTCGCGCGATGAGAAAGACCCAGCCCGCCAGCAGCCCGACGTGGAACCCGGAGATCGAGAGCAGATGAACCAGCCCCGATTGGGCGTACTGGTCCCGCAGCGTCGCGTCCATCGTGGCGCGCCGGTTGAGGACCAGCGCTTCGACGATGGGAGCACGCGCGCCGTAGAGTGCGTGGATTCCCTCCGTCAGCCAGGTACGGAGCCGGGCGGCGGCCCCGCCCCCGGGCGTAACGGCCCGTATCGAATCGACCACCAGGATGCCGTCGGCCCGACCGATTCCCGGTGGCCGCGGGATCCATTGGGCGGCCAGCGTCACGGTGGCACCGGCTGGGAGCGGATGCCGCGCGGGCCAGCGGGCCTCGACCGTTCCACCACAGCCGGCTCTCCGAGGGAGAACCACCGTGCCGCCGCCGGCGGAATCGGCGGGCTCCTCCAGCACCCCGACCAGCTCGACTCGACCGGCGGGGAGCGTCGCCGCGCATTCGGTCCGCTCCCGCTCCCGGGCCAGGTCTCCACTCAGGCGGCCGACCAGGGCGGCGGCCGCCAGGAGGCCGAGCAGGTGGCTTCTTCCCCAGAACCCCAGCGCCAGCAGTGCGAGGGAAACGCCGGCCGGATCCCCAAAACGCAGGAGGCCGGTCGAGAGACCGGCCCCATAGGCGAAGACGAAGAGAATGACGGGTCGCGGTCTCACCGCGACCTCGAGGTTACTTGGGCTTGTTGCCGCGCGCCTCGCAGCGTGGGGAGGCGGTGACCTTTCGAATCGCGTCCATGACCGTCACGTCGATCAGGACCCGGGTCTGGTCCTTGTCGAGGTTGAGCTCGGTCACCACCGTCCCCTCCCGCCCGGCGACGTACCGTGCCGGGAGACGATTGAGCGCGTAGACCAGCACGTCGGTCCGGCAGGTCTCGCAGCCGCAGAAATCGGGAAAGCGCGGCCGCAGCTGCTCGTACGCCTGAGTGACGTGCTCCTCGACCAGGTTGCGGATCATAGCACCGCCAGTTGAGGGCGGAGCACCGTGCCGGTGAAGGTCGACCCGGTGGTTCCGGTGAGTCGCACCTCATGATACTCGCCGATCGAATCGGCGGGGAGGTCGAGCAGTACCATGTGGTTGGTTCGGGTCCGGCCCAGCAGCAGGTCACCCCGCCTGGCCGGCCGCTCCACCAGCACCTCCACGGTGCTTCCCACCCGCCCCAGGTTCCTGCGCCGAGCCTGCTCCCGGACCACCTCGATGAGGTGTGCCAGGCGCGCCGCGGCCACCTCGTCGGAGATCGCATCCGGCAGCCGGGTGGCCGGGGTGCCTTCGCGGGGCGAGTACTTGAAGGTGTAGGCGTCGTCGAATCCGGTTTCCCGCACCAGACTGACGGTCTCCTCAAACTGAGTCTCGGTCTCCCCCGGGAACCCCACGATGAGATCGGTGGAGAAAGTGATCGCCGGAATCGCGGCCCGGAGGCGAGCCACCACGTCGAGATACGCTTCGCGGGTGTACCGCCTGAGCATGCGGCGGAGCACCGGGTTGGACCCGCTCTGCGCCGGGAGATGCACGTGCTCGCAGACGCCCGGCGTCTCCGCCATGGCCGCGATGACCCGGTCGGTGAAGTCGGTCGGGTAGGGACTGGTGAACCGGATCCGCCGGATTCCGTCCACCCGTCCCACCGCGCGCAGCAGGTCGGCAAAGTCGTGGGTGCCGTCGTGGTAGCTGTTGACGGTCTGGCCGAGCAGGGTCACCTCGCTGGTGCCTTGAGCGGCCAGCGCGGAGACCTCCCGGAGGACGTCGGCCAAGCTACGGCTGCGCTCCGCCCCACGCGTGTACGGAACGATGCAGAAGGTGCACTTGTAATCGCAGCCGCGCTGGACGGTGACGAAGCTGCTGGCGGCGATCTCCCGCACGGGAGGAACGTCCTCGTAGTGCTCCCAGGACCGGAATTCGGTATCGGCCAGCCGCTCCCCGCTCGCAGCGGCAGCGACCAGCGTCGGGAGATTCCGGTAGGCGTCGGGGCCCACAACCAGGTCCACCCGGGGCACCCGCTCGAGCAGGCGCGGCCCCAGCCGCTGTGCCATGCAGCCCACCACGCCCAGGACTCCTCCGGGCCGCTTGTAGCGCTGCAACTCACCCAGCCGGCCGATCACGCGCTGCTCCGCGTGTTCGCGGACGGCACAGGTGTTGACCAGGAGCACGTCGGCCTCCTCCGGGCGCTCAGTCGCGACGTAGCCCTCGCGACCGAGGACCCCGAGCATGAGCTCGGTGTCGGCCACGTTCATCTGGCAGCCAAAGGTCTCGATGAAGAGGCGTTTCATGGGTGGCGAAAGATAGACCAAACGGCGAGACTCGGGCAGGCCGCCCGTCCGGTCAGGGCCGGACGCTGAACTGGGTGGTCAGCATGAGCGCCCTCTCCTTATTCCCGGCATCGTCCCACCGGTAGGTGTACTCCAGAGAGAAATCGAGGCCGGCTCTGCCCCGCCCGAGGCGGGTCCCGTACCCTGCCGCGACTCCAGCCTCCCGCGGCTGGTACCCCTGTATGAAGTAGAAGGGCAGTGTCCCGTAGTGGCCCCCGAGCCGGAGGAAGTAACCGCCCGGGCCGCGTGGGTGACTGGCGTATTCCCAACCCAGCGAGGCCTGATAGGTGTCGGCCGAACCCACACCGCCCGCCTGGATCAAATCGCTGTTGGCGCTGGACCAGGTCTGAAAGATCCCCTGGCCCGCGATGATGAACCTGGGGCTGAGCCGCCAGGCCAGGCTGCCACCGAGGGTATACGGCAGATCCACGTTGAACGCGTGGATGCTGTCGACATCGACGCTGGCATGGCCATCGGCACGCGCCATCAGCGCGATCGAGATCGGCCCCGCGAGCCGGCGGACCAGACCGATGGCGCCCCCGATGCCGGAGGCAGACAGCTGAGTCTGCTGAGCGACCGGGAGGAAGGCCGTGTCCGAGAACTGCCGCCTGAGGCTGATGCGGCTGGACCCGGTGATGAAGTGAAGCGCGGCGCCGATGTTCCATCCGCCCGGACCGCGCCAGGCGCCGGTCAGTCCGATATCGGCCAATCCCCCGGTCGACTTGATGGTGTCCGCCACGTGTACGGTCTCCCCCCGCAGGAATACGCTGTCGGCGGAGGCCAGGGCGAAGTCATGATCGGCGTAGCTGGAGTAGCTGATCCGGAAGTTGAACGGAGTCCTGGGAATCGGTCCGCCGATCGTGGCGAGCGGGAAGCGGGTATCACGGAGGTCACCCGTGCCGGCCGGGGTCGTGGTCCAGCGCCATTCCGGCGTCACGTTGAAGGTCGCCGTGATCACCGGAACGCCGACCAGCGCCCCGGGGTTGAGCGTCGACTCGGGGTCGATCAGACCGAACGCGCCACCGGTCGCCCGGGCCCTGGCGCTGTAGCCATAGCCCGGGAGCCCCAGCCCGCGGACGCCGAAGAGCGACGACTGCGCCATCGCGTTCGACGCGGTGAGCGCGAGAAGCCCCACCCCGCAGAGGAGTGCGCGCATCTAGGGCCTTTGGAAGTCGAAGGCTTTGGCGTAGGTGATGCGCAAGTGCGGTTTCCCGGTTGGCGATCGGGTTCCGTAGAAGATGGGTATGCTGAAGGAGGCTCCTTCAGGCGTGAGTCTGAGAAACACCGCCGTCGGGGCCGTCTTGGTGGTCTTCCAGAGACCCACCAGTTGGGGAATTTCGAAGCGAACCGTGTCGTTGAAGCTGGTCGGCAGCCGGAAGACGGCGGCCGAGAGCGGCTGGTTGGGAGACTTGGCGCCCTGGTCCGTCAGGATCTGCATCAACTGGAGGGTGGCAGGATCCCCGTTCAAGCCGTAGATCGGCCCGACCGGCACCATCTCCAACGTGGCTCTGAGAATCTGGGCCGAATCTCGGATGTACTCCGGCAGCTGGAACCGGAGCAGTGCCCGCGAGCTCGGCAGGCTCCCCACCAGCAACTGGTCCGGCGCCGGAGTGGGAGGGTTGGCCATCACGGTGACCGAGATCTCGGCGGTGAACTGCATGGTTCGGCGACTTCGGCTCGGATCGACAAAGTTGGCCGTGACGAATGTGGTCCAGGTGGGCGCGTCCGTCGGCGACGATCGTGATCCGATCCGGATCCCGGTCTGCCGATTTCCCGCCGCCACCCGCATTCCGATCGAGATTCGGCCGCTGTCACCCGGCGCCGGCTCGATCTTCGCCAGATCGGCACCCTTGAACTTGAGCGTGAAGTCCTGGCTCCTGGCGCTGTCCGGGATGCGAATGCTGTCGATCAGATTGGCCGGAATCAGATTGGATTCGACGTCGTTGAAGCTGGCGGTCGAATCCAGCGAGACCGGCATTCGGTACATGTAGAGCCGAAGGCCGCCCACCGACGTGTCTCGGGCCTGGAGGGAAATGAGCAGGGTGACGGAATCCACCGTGTAGGTGGCGAAGGTGTCCACGTTGATCGCCACCGAGTCGGGACGGGGCGGGAATCGAACCAGGGCCCGGAAGTCGGCCCAGGGGAGATTGTTGGAGATCAGGATTCCGGAGCCGTCCCCATTGCCCACATAACCCGAAAAGCTGGTATCCCCCCCCGGGACCAGGTCGAGAAGGGTATCGACGACGATGATACCGCTTCCCGGGCAATTGGGCGGACACTTCACCGGGGTGGTGAGCTCCTCGGTGCAAGCCAGCGCCAGAGCCATCACGAACGTCAGCCTGGCGACGGCCACCAAGCGCCACCTCGAGCTGGAGCCCTCCCTAAACGCCATAGTCATCCGTCATGCAGAATCTCGGTAAGCAGCGAATGGCCCGCTCCCAGGGGCGGGACCCCCAGGAATTCCGCTACGGTCTGCCCGATATCGGCGAAGGTGGTCCGAACGCCCAGCGGTACCGGCCGCACCTGGGGGCCCAGGGCCAGCACCGGGACAACCTCGCGGGAATGGTCGGTGGACGGCGTGGTCGGATCGTTCCCGTGATCGGCGGTAAAGATAATGAGGTCCTGCTCCCTGAGCCGGGCCAGCCAACCGGGAATTACCCCGTCCAGCTCCAGAAGCCCCCGGTGAAATCCGGGCACATCGTTGCGATGACCCCAGCTCTGATCGAATTCGATCACGTTGGCGAACAGGAACCCGGCTTCGAGGCTGTCGAGCGCCTCGTCGATCAGGCGGTATGCCTCCGGATTGGTGGGCGTATGGGTACTGGTGAGGTTTCGCCCGGCGAACAAGTCGTCCACCTTCCCCACTCCCACCACTGGAATCCCGGCTTCCGCCAGGCGATCCGGCAGCGTCACGCCGGGCGGGGGCAGGCTCAGGTCCTTCCGATTACCGGTTCGCTTCCAGGTCCCGGGCCCACCGACGAAGGGCCGCGCGATCACGCGCGCCACCGCATGCGGCCCCTGCAACAGGACGCGGGCCGTCTCGCACGCCGCGTAGAGCTCACCCACCGGGACTACCGATTCGTGGGCCGCTACCTGGAAAACGCTGTCAGCCGAGGTGTAGACGATCCAATCACCGGTCGCCAGGTGATGCGGCCCCAGCTCCTCGAGAATCCGGGTGCCCGAGGCCGCCTTATTGCCCACCACCCCGCGCCCCGTCCGGCGACTGAACTCCGCGATCAGCTCGGCGGGAAAGCCCTCGGGATAGACCGGGAACGGCCTGGATAGCACCACGCCACAGATCTCCCAGTGCCCGGTGGTGCTGTCCTTGCCGGCGCTGGCCGGGAGACAGATCCCATGCGCCGCCCGCGGATCCGGAACCGCCGGGACCCCCTCGATGGGGGCGCAATTCCCGAGACCCAGTGCCGCCAGATTGGGCAGGGCCAGGCCCCCTACCGCCCGTGCCACGTTGCCGAGTGTGTTGCTCCCGGTGTCTCCATAGGCGTCGGTATCGGGCGCGGGCCCGATGCCCAGCCCATCAAGGACGATGATGGCGGCGCGGCGTGGCACAGTGGGGCGGGACGGAAGGAACGAGGCTATTTGGGTTCGGTCTGCACGTAGCGGAGACGGAGCGCGGTCAGCGCATCGGTGAGCAGCTTCTGCTCATCGGCATCGAGACGCCCCGCCGTCTTCTGCTCCAGCATCCCCAGCGTGTCGATCAGCATGCGGGCCGCCTGGCGGGGCTCCTGACCGGCCGCGGGAGGAAGCTTGCCCTCGATCGCCTGCTCCGCCTGGTGCGCCAGCCCAAGAACCAGCGACATGAAGTGGGTGTTCATCAGTCCGATCCGTAGCGGCGAACCACGCGCGATCCAATCGAGGTCAGGAGCTCGTAGGAAACGGTGCCGGCCAGTTCGGCCTGGGCATCCAGGGAAATCAATCCACCGAAGAAGGTCGCCACGTCGCCCTGAGCAACGGTGTCGTCCACCGCGACCATCACCATGTCCATCGCCACCCGCCCGACCAGCGGCACCAGGCGGTTCCGAATCTCGAGCTGGCCCTTGTTGCTGAGCGAACGCGGCACACCGTCGGCATAGCCGAGCGCCACCGTGGCGATTCGGGTCGCCGCACTGGCAGTCCAGGTGGCGCCATAGCTCACCGTGTCTCCCGATCTCACCGTGCGGAGCGCGATGACGCGCGCCCTCACCCGGGCTACCACCTGGGGCGCAGTGCCTCCGGCCCTGCCTCCATACAAAAAGATGCCCGGCCGGACCAGATCGCTGGAGTAGGCGCGGCCGAGGAGTGCAGTCCCGCTGCTCGACGCATGCACCAGCGACGGGCGCCTGGGCAGCGCGGCGAGGACCTGCTCGAACCGCTTCCACTGCTCGGCGGTCGCCACGCTATCATCGGCAGTGTGAAAGTGGGTGAAGATCCCCTCCCACCCAGGCGCCGATCCCAGCGCCGCGCCGACGGCTGCCAGCGCCTCGGCGTCCTGCCAGCGAACACCCGAGCGCGACATACCGGTGTCGATCTCGAGGTGAAACGGCTGCTTCGTGGCGGCGGTCCATTCCCGCAGGGCCGGGAGATCGGCGATCACCGGCCGCAGCGTGGCGGAAAGAAATCCTTGGGTCTGTCCGGATTGGAGCGGCGTGAAGACCAGAATGGGCCGAGTGATGCCGGCGCGGCGGAGCTCTTCGCCCTCCTCGAGGGTGGCCACCCCATATCCCCAGGGGTCCACCTGCTCGAGCGCTCGCGCGACCGCCACCGCGCCCAAGCCATAGGCGTTGGCCTTGACCATGGGGAGCAGGCGGCTCCCGCTCCGGGCCGCGACCGTTCTGGCGTTGGCGACCAGGGCCGCCAGGTCCACGTCGACCCAAGCCCGCGCCGTGGGATCCGCAATTGACATGGTGGAAAGCCGGCCGGTATGATAGGAACCAAGGAGGATAAATGCAAGAGAATTCAGCGCTTGGACGCGCTCTCGAAATCGTGCGGGATCTCCGTCGTCGCTGCGCCTGGGACCGGGTCCAGACTCGGGAAACCCTGCGACCGTACCTGATCGAGGAAGTCTTCGAGCTCGATCACGCACTCAGCGAGGGAGATCCGGTCGCGATCCGCGACGAGGTTGCCGATCTCATGCTCCATCTGGCCTGGCAACTGGTGCTGGGCGAAGAGCGCAGCGAGTTCAACGCCGACCAGGTGGCGGACGATCTCACTCGAAAGATGAAGCGCCGTCATCCCCATCTCTTCGACCTCGGCCCGCCCGAGCCCTGGGAACGGCTCAAACGCAAGGAACGAAGTCACGGCGTGCTGGACGGCTTACCGCCCGGGCTTCCCGATTTGCTGCGCGCCTACCGGCTCCAGGAGCGAGCGGCGGGAGTGGGATTCGACTGGCCCGACTCGGGCGGGCCGCTCCAAAAGGTTCGCGAAGAGTTGATGGAGGTCGAAGGAGAGCTGCAAGCGCCGGAGCCGACTGAGAGTCAACGGGACGCGCTCACCGACGAGATCGGCGACCTGCTCTTTGCCGTGGTGAACCTGGCGCGCAAGGCAGGGGTGCAGCCGGGGCCGGCGCTCGATCGAGCCAATCGGAAGTTCGAGAGCCGCTTCGCGACGATCGAGCGAATGGCCGCCGAGCGCAAGATCGACGTTTCGACCGCGGGTCTTGAAGTGCTGGACCGGCTGTGGGAGGAAGCCAAAGACCGGGAAGGGGGAACAGGGAACGGGGAACGGTAGTGAACGGGGAACGGGGAACGGGAAACGGGGAACGGGGGACGGAAATTCCAGAAGATCACTCCCCCTCTCCACGCCGTGGAGAGGGGGCCGGGGGGTGAGGTAGGACTGCGGCTACGGATACAGCCGGTGAATCTGACGGGGGAAGGCGATGGTCTCCCGGATGTGGGGAATGCCGCAGATCCAGGCTACGGTTCGCTCGACGCCGAGTCCAAAGCCGGCGTGCACGAAGGTCCCGTACTTTCTGAGATCGAGATACCAGCGGTAGGCCTCGGGATCGAGTTGCTGCTCCTGGATCCGGGCCAGCAGCTTGTCGTAGTCGTCCTCCCGCTGTGACCCGCCGATGATCTCGCCGTATCCCTCCGGCGCCAGGCAGTCGTTGTTGAGCACCGTGCGCGGGTCGTCGGGATTCTCCTTCATATAGAAGGCCTTCACCCGCTTGGGATAGTTGAACACGAAGACCGGCCGGTCGTATTCCTTGGCCAGCAACGTCTCGTCGTCTCCGCCCAGGTCGTTCCCCCAGGTCAGATCGGACCCCAGCTGGTTGAGTCGCGCCACGGCGTCGGTGTAGGAGATCCTCGCGAAGGGGACCTGCACCCGCTCCAATGGCGCCGTATCCCGCTCCAATTCCTTGAGCTCTTCCTTCCGCCGGTCGAGCGCCCGCGCCACCAGGTAGCTGACGAACTCTTCCTGCAGCCGCATGTTGGCAGCGGAATCGTTGAAGGCGACCTCCGGCTCCACCATCCAGAACTCGGTCAGGTGGCGCCGGGTCTTGGATTTCTCCGCGCGGAAGGTGGGCCCGAAGCAGTAGACCCGCCCCAGAGCGGCGGCGGCAGCTTCGACGTAGAGCTGCCCCGTCTGCGCCAGGTAGGCCTTGCCCAGATCGAAATAGTCGGTGGAGAAGAGATTGCCAGCCTCTTCACCGATCGCTCCGGTGAGAATCGGCGTGTCGACCAGGATGAAGCCGCGCTCATAGAAGAAGTCCCGGATCGCCTGCACCACCTCGTGCCGCACTCGCGCGATGGCGACTTGCTTCCGGCTGCGGAGCCAGAGGTGGCGGTGCTCGAAGAGGAAGCTGGTGCCGTGTTCTTTAGGAGTGATGGGATAGTCCGGACTGATCCCCAGCACCACGAGATCCCTGGCATGCAGCTCATATCCGCCCGTGGCTCTCGGCTCGGGGTGCACCGACCCGGTGACCGCCACCGAAGTCTCCTGGGTCAGCGATTGGAGCCGCTCCCAGACCGCCTCGGATACTTCCCTCTTCGAGAGCACCGCCTGGAGGTACCCGGTCCCATCCCGCACGACCAGGAAGGCGATCTTGCCGCTCGACCGCGTCGTGGCCACCCACCCCCTGACCGTCACTTCGGTGTTGGCGTGGGCGCCCAGCTCTTCAATGCGGACGTCGGTCATGGTGGAGCGGGTCGAGGGTCGAAGAGATAGAGAGAAAAGAGGGTGGAGATTAGCCCGGGACCCGGGAAGCGTCAACGTGTGGCCTGCCATCCTGGCGCAAACATGTGCCAAGGACGGCTGGAGGCATCGGGGATACGCTGATCTTGCGACTGCGGTTTGCGGCCTGTACTCTCATCTTCCCATATCCCCACACCAAAGTCGAATTCCTCGATGGGCACCATCCGCGCTGCCCCAGGATCCCTGACGATCCAGGGGGTCACCTGCCTGGGGCAATTGGTGCTCGGCTGTGTGGCTGGCGTCGCTCTATCCCAGCCCCTTTCGGCCCAGACCGGAGGAGTGGCCGACGCGATTCTCGCGGTCGAAGGGCCGCGAGGGGTCGCCACTGGAATCCTTTACGACGCCCGCGGGCTGGTGGTCACCACCGCAACCATCGGCGAGTCGGAGTACAACAAGGCCACGATCAGGAGCAAGTCGGGCGAACGCATGCTCGGCTACGTGGTCCTCTACGATCCGGGCCGGGATCTCATGGTGGTGCGATTCGACCCCACCCCTTGCCGCGCCTGTCGAGCGGCGAGGCTCTCCTCTGAGACGACTTCTGGACTCCAGGCCGGAGATTCCGCCAGGGTCGTCTACCTGGGACCAGGTGGCCTCGCCACCGCCAGCGGCATCGTGGCAGGAGTGGGAGACCAGGGTATTGAAGGAGGCTCCTCCCTGCCGAGTCTGGCGCTCGGTGGCGCGGTGCTGTCGCCGGACGGAGGATTGGCGGCGGTGGTTCGTCAGACTCCCGTAACCGGGCACTGGTTGGCGATCCCGGCCGGAGACTTCGATCGGTTGCTCTCGCTCGAACCGGTGTCGGTCCCACCCAACCCACCACCCCAGAGCCCCAGCCCGCCCTTCCCCGATCCGTTGGCGATCGATGCCAACCTGAAGAGGACGGTACAAGAAAACCCGGGTTGGCCGGGTCCGGGACTGCTCTACAACAACGCGTACCACGATATCGTGCTGCTGACCCCGATCTCCGCGGCCTGGCTGGCGCGCCATGACGATTTCCCGCGCCTGGTGGCGTCGTGCCCTGCCGCCTTCGGCGGAGCCACGCTGGGCGCGGACGGCCTCCCGATCGGCGTCTGGCGGTCGGTCGACGAGTACACCGCCGACGTTCCTCTGGTCTCGCTCACAGTCACGCCTTCGTTCTACGCGGCCGAGGATCGCTGCAATCCGGGCAGCCATCGGGGGGCCGGTAGCATGGTCCGGGGTTATGCGGTACTGCGGCAGTCGCCGCAGCAGCTCTCCCCCTATCTCGCCTCCGGATCCGAGGTGTTGGCCGTGAAGCTGCTCCGGGGAGGGACGGAGCTGACACCGATGCTGTGGACCCGCAGCACGCTGCGGGTCAGACTCGCCTCGGGTCAATCGGCCGGAGGCGGAACAGTTGATCAACTTCGACTCTACCTGGCTCCGGAACAGTTGGGGCCCGATTCTTCCGGCCACTTCTCTCCTCTGCTGATCCAGATCGCCGCCGGGCGTCAGACAACTTCCACGGTGACCGTTCCCGCTCCGGCCGTGGCGCAGGCCTGGAAGGATCTGCTCCCCTGGCGCTTGAGCCGGGCGTCCACTTCTCCAGCGCATCCCTCAGGCACTGGTGTATCGCCGGCACCGGCCACTGATCCAGTGGTGGTGGCCGGAGTCGCAAGCTACCGCGAGGGAAGGGTCCGGGATGCCGCGCTCACCTTGCACACGCGCCTCTATGGGCCGCCGCTCAGCAGCGCGGACCTGACCCAGGACCGCCTATTCCTGGCGCTCTCGCTATTGGCGCTCGAGGACCGGCGCGATGCCCGGGTGTATGCCAACGATCTGCTGGAGGCGGAACCCTGCTTCACACTGGCGCAGGGCCAGGTTCCAGAGGACTGGCGCCAGGTCTTCGTGGCGGCGGCGCCGAGGCCCTCTCCTGGCGAGTGCCATCGTTCGATGGGGAAGGTGCTGCTCGCTTCGATCATCCCGGGCGGAGGCCAGTTCGCAACCGGCCGGCCGGCCTGGGGCGCGGTGCTGCTTGCGGCCGGAGGGCTGTGTGCGGGATTGGCGATCAGCCACTACTCTTCGTACCAGACCGCCTACGACAATTATCAGTCAGCCACTGATGTATCGAACGCCCAAAAGTATTTCGACGAGGCGTCTCATCAGAAGTCTTTGGCTCAGACCTTCGGCATCGGAGCGTTGGCGATCACTGTAGCGGGTGGAATAGAGGCCGCGCTCAAAGCATCGGGCGAACGCTCGGCGGCCCATGCGGTTCAGCACTACGGAGCCAGGCCTTTGGTAACCTCAAGCGGCAAGACGGTCGGCATTGGTCTTGAGGTGGTGTTCCGATGAGCGTAGACAATCCCCTTCGTGCCGCCTCCAGAGTGGCGGTGGGACTTGGAGCCATCGTGTGCATTGGGGCGGGAGCGTGCCCTCTTGACCACACAAACCTCTACGATTCGGCAACCCCGATACAACTGTCGATTTCAGGTCCAACCAGTTCCGTTCTTCTCCTCGATACTCTGGACTTCACTGCGACAGTCGACCCTCGCTGGACCGGTGGGACTCCCAAATGGAGCTCCAGCAACGATGCGGTCTTGTCCCTCCTTGTCGCTGGGCGGTATGTGACGAGATCCAATGGGACTGCCGATGTGATCGTGACCGTCGGGCCGCACGAGGGTCGATATCACGTCACCGTGAACGCCCCCCCTCAGGTTCCCGTTCGACTGGGGATCGCGACCTGTGCCGGCTCGACTTCCCCCACATTCAATGCACTGGGTCAATCCGCCACGCTGTGTGCGGCCTACTACGACTCCCGCGGGCTAACAGTCCCAGGGACAGTTAACCCTACGTACGTCTCCTTGGATAACTCTGTGGCGCAAGTCGTAGCTGGTGCGATAGTTGCTGTCAACAACGGCATGGCATGGGTGCGCGGGTCCGCCGGAGGTTTCACCGATAGCATTCGTGTAACGGTGAGCCAAGTCCCGGCGATCATCTACATGCCGTTCTATTTCTCCCTTCCCGGCGGTGGAGGCACCTACCAGATCAACTACCAAGTGGGAGACCCGCGCGGAAATGTGATACCGGGTGCTACCGTCCAATGGAGTTCCAATAACCCTGGAGTCATCGACGTGGACTCCAATGGCCTCGTGACGGCTCCAAGTTGGGGAGTCGCGAAAATCAAGGGCAGCGTGGGGAGCGTCTCGGGCAGCGCTGACGTTCATACTACTGGTGGAACTCCGCCTGCAGTTCAAAGCGTCTCTGCGGTATATCTCTCCACACAGCGACTGCTGATCGTGCGAGGAGACGTCGTCGACGCCCAAGGCGATGCGCTGGCCTATGCAATTGGCCTGGACTACCAGACGTGGCAGGCGGGACCGTTACGTCTCGGGACTGCCGTGCAACCTGCGGACTACCTCCTTCAGGAAGCTCCGAATCAGCAATTCCTCGTCACATTATACACCGCCGATGAATCTGAGAACGGTGGCTCCGCAAGTACGCCTCTGGACTCGACCAGCCACCCACAGGCGCCGGTCGTGTTGAGCATCAACGCGTACAGGGTGGGTGCCGACAGTCTTCGGGTTGACTTCACTGCCAAGGATAATGAGCTGGATGCGGTAGAAGTCTGGCTCGTCGGGTTGGCCAGCAACACGGGCGTCATTCATCCCGCACCGCTGTTTACCCGCTTCACCTTGCCTGCCTCCCCCACAGCCCAGTTCAGTGGTTCGGTCGGATTGCGAAGCAACGCTGCGATCAGCCAGCTCGGCATTGTCCTCCGCGATGCGACGGGAGCTTTCTCTCAAGTCGTGGCGATGCCACCGGTGGTTCAATAGCTCGTACCCGACTGATGGGCATCCATTCTCGATCACACCGCCGTCTCAGGCGCCTTTGGCACTCCGCCATCGCCTTGGCTGTTGGGGGCATGCTGCTCGCGGGGACCTGTCCACTGGACCACACCAATTTTTATGATCCGGCCACGCCTGTGTCGCTCTCAATATCGGGCCCGGCGGTGTCACATGGCATTGGTGACACCCTCCTATACACCGCAGCAGTGGATCCACGATGGACTGGTGGCCCCCCACAATGGTTCTCGAGCGACCTCAACGTCATTCGACTGGTCGCCTCCGGTCGCTACGTCACCGCCGGTGTGGGTACCGCCGACATCATCGCGCAAATAGGGGCGCACCAGGCTCGCACGACGCTGACCGTGACCCAGGTGCTGGCCGGCATGGCGGTGAGAACCTGCGGAGGGGTTTCGACCAAGCTCATCTATCTGGGTCAAAGCCTGCCTCTCTGCCCTACCTTGGTCGATTCGTCAGGTGGGAGCATGGGCGGAACGATTTCCGCGGTGCTCGCCTCCTCTGACCCTTCGATCGTCACGGTGGTCGGCAGCGGCGGACGGGCGGTGGCGAACGGCACGGCCTGGATCCGCGGGTCGGCCCAAGGATACACAGACAGCCTGCAGGTCACGGTCCAGCAACTCCCCGGTCGTCTACAGATCATCGGACCGAACCCCCTCAGTCTACCCGGTGGCGGAACAGTCCAGCAGCTGACCTGGCAAGCCTACGACATAGGCGGCAGTGCGATGCCGCCCGGGAGCCCCAATTGGGGCACCAATAGGCCCGGAGTGATCGACGTGAGTCAGAGCGGACTTGTCACCGCCACGGGATGGGGAGTCGCGACGATAACAGCGCGCCTCGACACTGCCACCGCACGGTTGGCGGTTCAGACCACTGGCGGATCGGCGCCGTCGCTGCAGAGCGCGAGCGCCTCGTACTTGACGTCACAAGGGGTCCTCATGGTGAGGACTGACGTGATAGATCCGCAAGCAGATGGGGCCTCCGTATCAATTGATGGCTCAATCATACCGCTGAGTCGGACTACCGGCGTGCAGCCTGCCGATCAGCTATTCGGCGCCGTGACCACCGCTCCGTTGACGGTGGCCATAGCCACAAGGGACGAGTCCGGAAACGCGATTGACACGACAATCGCCGTAGATACGACGTATCATGACAATGCCCCGGTGGTGCTTTCGGTCACCGCGCATGGCCTCGGGGCAGACAGCATTTGGGTCGATTTCACGGCTCAGGACAATGAGATGGACGCAGTAGAAGCATGGTTGGTAGTCGTCAGGGTTCCCTATGGGCTCTCACTCATGACAGTCAAACGGTTCACCCTCGCTCCATCGTCAACCCCAGTATTCAGCTCTTCAATCGGCACACGGGACACCACCCAGTTCAAGTACCGGTTTGGTGTACTTGTGAGGGACGCTACCGGCGCTATTTCTCAAGTGGTCGTCGCAGTGCCGACTTTCCCGTGAGCCGCTACCCCACCCGGAACAGCTCCACCGCCCTCGGATAACGCGCTAACGCCCGGCGCCGGAGCGCCTGATGCTCCGGCCGCCGGAGCTCGGGATCCAGCTCCAAGACCCGGGTCGCCAGCTGACGCGCCTCACTCAGCAGGTCCATGTCGTCGGGCAGCCGAGCGTGGGAGACCACGAAGCTGCCGGCCTGCCGCTCTCCGATCAGGTCCCCCATCTGCCGCTCGCGCAGATCCAGCTCCGCGATCTCGAACCCGTCATCGGTCTTGGCAAAGGCCTGGAGCCGAGGCGGGATCGCGTCGTCCGCCTGGAGGATGCAGTAACTCTCCTCCGCGCCCCGCCCGATCCTGCCGCGTAGCTGGTGGAGTTGAGCCAGGCCGAAACGATCCGGGTGCTCGATCAGCATCACCGTGGCGTTGGGCACGTCGATCCCCACTTCGATCACCGTGGTCGCCACCAGGACGCCGATCTCGCCGGCCCGGAACCGCCGCATCACCGTGTCTCGCTCGTCGGCCGGAAGGCGACCATGGACCAGTCCCACCCGCACATCCGGCCAACGGGCCGTGAGGCTCTGGGCCATCGTCGTCGCGGCGCGGAGATCGGCCCGCTCCGATTCTTCGATCACCGGCAGCACGATATAGGCCTGTCGCCCCTTCTTGACCTCGTCTTTGAGAAAAGCCAGCGCGCGTTCCCGCTGACTCCGGGTGCGGATCCCGGTGCGCACCGCCCCTCGCCCGGGCGGCCGCTCCCGGAGCGCGCTGACATCGAGGTCCCCGAACCGGGTGAGCGCCAGCGACCTTGGAATCGGCGTGGCACTCAATAGCAGCACGTCCGGGGAATCCCCCTTGCCGATCAGGGCCGAGCGCTGCTCGACCCCGAAGCGGTGCTGCTCGTCGATCACCGCGAGGCCCAGCCGGTGAAAGGAGGTCCGCTCCTCGAGAAGCGCGTGGGTCCCCACCACCAGGCGCGCCTGCCCGGCCGCGAGCTTCTTGCGCCGAGCCGCCTTTTCCGCCGGCGAAAGCCGCCCCAGCAGCAGCTCGGGGCGAAGGCCGATCGGCTCCAGCAACGACGTGAGTGTGGCCGCGTGTTGCTCCGCCAGCAGCTCCGTCGGCGCCATCAGGGCCGCCTGGTAGTCGTTCTCCACCGCCAGCAGCATGGCGAACAGGGCGACTACCGTCTTGCCAGTCCCAACGTCTCCCATGAGCAAACGGTGCATTCGTTCCGGGGCGGTCATGTCGGCGGCGATCTCGCGGATCGCCTTCTTCTGGTCGCCGGTGAGCGGCCAGGGCAGCGACTCGCGCAGTCGAGTGGTGAGGTCGTGCTTGAGCACGAAGGCGATCCCGCTCCGGCGCCGCTTGGCCAGGCTCCGGGCCCGGAGCAGCATGAGCTGGAGGTCGAACAGCTCATCGAAGGCGAGCCGCCTTCGGCCGATTTCCGCCGCATCGATCGTCGCGGGCCGGTGGACCGCCAGAAAGGCCTGGCTCAATTCCGGCAGATCGAGCGAGCGCCGCACCGCCGGCGGCAGCGTCTCCTCGGCCAACGGCAGCAGCGCATCCAGGTGTCGGTCGATCAGCGAGCGAATGATCTTGTGGCTCAACCCCTCGGTGGCGGGATACACCGGCAGCACCTTGCCGCCCAGCGACAGCTCGGTGTCGCCATCGCCCAGGATGATGAATTCCCGCGGCGTCATCTGGCGGCCGTGGTAGTAGCGGATCGGTCCCGAGACCAGGAGGATCTGACCCTCCTCGATGGTCCGGTCGAGAAAGGCCTGGCCCGGCCAAGCGCACTCGAGAACTCCGCTGTCATCCCGCAGCACGGCGCGGAACACCCGGAGCCCGCGGCGGGTGGGCAGGACCCGCTTGGTGACGACCCGCCCGATGCAGGCGACCTCGGCCCCGACCCGGGCCTGGGCCATCGGTGTCAGAGTGGAGGCATCGAGATAACGGCGGGGGATGTGCCAGAGGAGATCGCGAGAAGTGACGATGCCCAGCCGCGCGAACTGCTCGGCGCGCCGTTCTCCGACGCCTTTCAGGAACTTGATCGGGGTATCGAGGCGGAGGGAAGGCATGGAGAGGACTGAGTGCTGAGGACTGAGGACTGAGGTTCAGTCCTCCTCACGCAGTAGCGACGTGGCGAAGCGCTCGGCGTCGAAGAGCTCGAGCGTCTCGAGTTTCTCGCCGGTCCCCAGGAAACGGATGGGGATGTTGAGCTCGCGGCGGAGCGCCACGACGGCACCACCCCGCGCGGTGCCATCCAGCTTGGTCACGATGATCCCGGTGGGGGAGACGGCCTGGGTGAAGAGCTTCCCCTGCTGCACCGCATTCTGTCCCACTGAGCCGTCCAGCACCAGCAGGGTCTCGTGAGGCGCGCCGGGCCGCTTGCGGGCGATCACCCGCACGATCTTCCGGAGCTCCTCCATCAAGCCTTCCTGCGTGTGCAGACGGCCGGCGGTATCCACCAGCACCGTGTCCAGCCCGCGTTTCTCCGCCGCCTCGATGGCATCGAAAGCGACGGCGGCCGGATCCCCGCCCGGCGCGCCCGCGACACAGGGGACATTCAGCCGGTCGGCCCAGACCTGGAGCTGTCCAATCGCTCCGGCGCGGTAGGTGTCGGCCGCGCACAGAAGCACGGTCCGCCCTTCGTGCTTGAGCCGGTGAGCCAGCTTGGCGAGGGTGGTCGTCTTCCCCACTCCGTTGACGCCAATCATGACGATCACCGTGGGACCCGGATCGGCATGGGCCAATTGTTCGGGGTGCGGGGGCCCCTCGAGCAGCTTGGCGATCCGGGCCACCAGATCGTTCCGGAGATCGGCCTCGGTCTTGAGCCGGCCCCGGCGGACGTCGTCCTCGATGCCCTGGACCAGATCCATCGTCGCGGCCACGCCGAAATCCGCCTCCAGCAGGGTCTTCTCCATCGCCTCCAGGTCGGCGGCGTTGAAGCCCCGGACCATGGCGCCCACATCGGTCAGCGCGATGCGCTTGAGCCGTCCCCAGAGACTAAGCTTGGGAGCATCGCCCAGGCGGGCTTTGGTCATGCGAAAGGATGGGACATCGGATTGGAGAATAATAGCGACGGGCGTGTGGGTTCCCAGCTGCCATGGCGAGACCCCTTCAGGACCTGAGGCAAGCTCCAGGCCGCTAGGAGCCTCAAGGGCCTCTTAAGCGGCTCCGAAGGCGCCCAGACGTGCTTCGTAATCCGAGAGACTGGATCACGTTCAGGACTCAATAGCACCTAAATGGAGAGTGAGAATCAGAAGCTGGGCGGCGCTCAAGTCGCTCAACGATGATGCAAGGAGTACGGTAGGTGAGGAGGAATCTGCTCGGTGACGAAAAGGCGGAGACCGGAAGAGGGCTAGGACTTAGTAGCGGTCAGAACCCAACAATCCCGAGTAACAGAAGTCAGCCTTCCAAGGTCAGAGTTCCCTTGTAGATCCATGTGTTTCCGAAGATATGGATCACACGTACTACATAAGCGTCTCTGCGATCAAGGACAGCGTACCCCATCGTTCCCATCCTTACGACATGCACCTGGCGAGAAGACGGGGAAATTGCGTCGAGGCTGTCTAGGGCTGCACCACCGAGAGCACACAAGGAGTCTACCAGGACGAGGACTACTGCCGAATCCGGAACAGTCGAGATACCGAGCCTAGCGCGGACGGGATCTGTCGTCGTGTCATCTTCGCTGACCAGTTCCTGAACGATCTCTAAGAAATGCGTGGCAACGCTATCGTTAGGTGCGCACGTTGCGGATTGAGCCCTAAGCGGCGAAGCGGACTGCGCCGACACTGGATGCACGAAGATGCTCAGGACGGCGAACCCACGATAGGCGGAGCGGAGAAACGCTTGCATATGACGTCACAGATTAGAGCGGCGTGAGCCAAGTAGCATTCGCTCAACCCTCAAAGCCGGCAATCGCTTTGCAAATCCAGTTCGTTCCGAATATTGGCACTGTGTTGAGAGGGTAACCATCTCTCTTATCAACGGCCGCGAAGCCAATTCCACCGATCTTTACCACGTAGACCTGCCGTGTTGAGGGCGGGATGCGAGCGATGCTATCCAGCGCTGCACCTGCCAGGGCACAAATTGAATCTGCCGACACGAGCGTTACCTGTGAAGTATCAATCGCGTATAGACCGACCGCCTTGAGGAACCGATGCGCGGCTGCTGTCGTATCGGCAGGATCCACCATATCGCGCACGACACTAAGGATGCGTGTCGCAACGCTATCATGAGGTGCACAGGTTGAGTTCTGGGCATGGATGGCAGACGTCTGCGTCAGGACAAGAATCCCCGCGAGAGTACAGCACTTGTGCAGCATTTCCGATCCTCGCGGTTTCCCATAGTCAGATGGGAGGGAACGTGCTTCGTCGGCGCCTGCCAGCGCCCCCTCGCAATGACAGAACGGCCTTACGAATCTCTCACCTGAGCCCCAGCCGCCGGCGGGCACCCCATTCGCCTCCCAGCGCCAGTACGCAGAGCGCGAACAGCCAGCCCCACTGCCGAGCATGGGACCCGAGATCGCCCCCGCGCTGCTGTCCCACCTGGTCCTTGAGCGCCACCGGGCGAGGTAGCCACTCGTCCGAATAGGTGTCCACCGCCACCAGCCCGTCTCCACCTCCTTCGACACGGTAACGATAGCGCCCTACCGGCGCCCACACCTGCGCATGCCCCTGGCCGTCGAAGCGCAGAGTGTCGCTCCAGCTTCGTTCCCGGCTCTGGAACGTGACGCCAGTCGGTGAGGGAGCCCCGCGGCCGCTCCACTCGAAGACCAGCGGGCGCGCGTTCTCTACCACGGTGCGCACCGGCCTCGCGATCTCGGGCTTCGTCTCGGTGCCACCCAGCAGCCAACTGCTGGTCGCCGCGACCGAGGCCCGGTAGCCGGTCTCGCTGGAGCCGCCCCGAAAGGCCCAGCGCCAGAACCCGTCGGCCGCGGTAACCACTTCTCGAACTCCGCCAGTCTCACGGCCCAGCATCACCGGCCGCTCCGCCCCGCTTCTTCCCGCGCGCGCCACCAGGCCGACCCAGTCGCTGGGGCCCGGCTGCAGCGAACCCACCTGAATCACCGGAGGAAAGGAGTCGAGCGGCAAGCCAATGAAGCTCCCCGCGATGGGAGACGGCTTGGCGGAGATATACCAATCGCCGGGAATCACCGTCCCGCCGACCTCTCCGCTGGGCCAGCGCCACACGGCTCGCGTGCGTCCGCGACCGATCTCGCCCACCGCGCCCTTCATGATCAGCAGGTCAGCTCCCTGTGCCGCTGTGCGAACCGCGTCATCAGAGACGGGCGCGAGATCGGACATCGACCGCCAGCGATCGGGCGTAAGCCGCACGTAACCCCGGAGCGGCACCTGGGTGACCTCTCTCAACGCGCGAAACAGGAACCTCGCGTCCCAGTCGCCCGGGCTGGCCAGCATCACGATTCCGGGAGCGCGGGTGACCGTGAGGATCAGGAGCCGGGCGTCATCCCTGGGCTCCGCGTCGCCGGCGTCCGCGATCGCGACGCTGAGCAGGTGCTGACCCGAACCCAGTGTGGCGGTCCCCGCTCTCAGGCTCACCCAGGCGGCGCCGTCGGCAGCGACTCGCACTCTCCGTCGAGCCAGGGTCGCACGCTCACTCTTCAACTCCACGGTCACGCTGTCCTTCCCCGGCTGCCCCACCGAACGAACCTCGGCATCGATCGCGAGCGTATCGCCGAGGGCGAGACGAGCGGGGCCATCCACCCGGGTCACTGCCAAGTCGGTAGTGGCACTCCGGGGGAAGACTCGCACGCCGAGGTTGCCCCGGAGATCGGGCGGGAGCTGATCGGCGTCTTCGATTTCTCCATCGGTCACCACCAGCACCGGCGCGTCGCCCGCCAGTGCGGCACGCACCGCGGGAACGAGGAGAGAGCGCCCTCGCGCCTGGCTGGTATCTCCGCTTGTTCGCTCGTCCCCGAACAGGGTGACGCGCCCCTGGCCCCAGCGCAGGGCTGAGTCACGCGCCTGCGCCCAGTGCCCGGTGTTGGCGCGGAGACTAAGGCTGCCATCAAGCAGGACGAGTGGTGTGGCGTTGCCAATCCCACGCCCGGCACAGCTCAGATCCGCGATCAGGATTCCCAACGCGCTCCAGGCCACTCCGCGACAGATCAGCGGTATCCAGGCCCGCCGACCAATCTTCTCCAGGTAGAAGTAGGTCAGGGCGGACAGCGCAAAGGCGAGAACCAGGATCAGAACCAGCGACATACGTCAGAGGGGGGCGGAACCAGCGGCTTCCAACGCTTCAGGC
>Ga0210138_1000019_pt1 | contig 37843 bp, 36 predicted proteins | sample Browns_ThreeSqC__FD_184850 | JGI IMG/M metagenome (GOLD analysis project Ga0210138, IMG submission 184850) | Wetland microbial communities from the San Francisco Bay, California, USA, that impact long-term carbon sequestration -... | ecosystem: Environmental > Aquatic > Marine > Wetlands ... | reverse complement strand
CTGGTCCGGGCCCGCCGCTCGGCTTCCTCCGCGATACGGGCGGAGGTACCACCGATATGGAAGGTCCGCAGGGTGAGCTGAGTGCCGGGCTCGCCGATCGACTGCGCGGCGAGAATCCCGATCGCCTCTCCCATGTCCACCATGTCCATGGTGGCGAGGTTCCGGCCGTAGCACATCCGGCAGCAACCGCGCCGGGCCTCGCAGGTCAGCACCGAGCGGATCTTGATCTTCTCGATCCCCGAGTCCTCGATGGCCGTCGAGATTTCCTCGTCGATCAGCTTGCCCGACTCGACCAGGAGCTTGGCGTCCCCATGCTCGTCCAGCTCGTGGGGATCGAAGACGTCCTCGCAGGCCACGTTGCCCAGGATCCGCTCCCGCAGCGGCTCGATCACGTCCTCGCCTTCCTTCAGCGCGGAGATCTCGAGACCCATGATGGTCCCGCAGTCCTCCTCCGTGATGGTCACGTCCTGCGCCACGTCCACCAGCCGCCGCGTCAGGTACCCGGCATCCGCCGTCTTGAGCGCGGTGTCGGCCAGGCCCTTCCGGGCGCCGTGGGTGGAGATGAAGTACTCGAGCACCGTGAGCCCCTCACGGAAGTTCGACTTGATGGGGCTCTCGATGATTTCGCCGATGCCGCCGGTCAGCTTCTTCTGCGGCTTGGCCATCAGGCCGCGCATGCCGGCCAGCTGCCGGATCTGGTCGCGACTGCCGCGGGACCCGGAGTCGAACATCATGAACACCGGGTTGAACCCGCCGCGGGAGACCCGCATCGAGCCGATCATCGCCTCGGCCACGTCGTTGTTGGCGTGGGTCCAGGCGTCGATCACCTTGTTGTAGCGCTCGCCGAAGGTGATCTGCCCCGTGTTGTAGGCCCGCTGGAACCGCTGGACCCGGGCTTCGGCCTCGGAGATCAGCTTGGCCTTCTCTTCCGGAGTCTCCAGGTCCTCCACGCCGATCGAGATCCCGCCGATGGTGGCGAACCGGAATCCGAACTCCTTGAGTCGGTCGAGGAACGAGACCGTATCGGCCAACCCCGCCTGCCGGTAGCTCTGCAGGACCAGCTCGGACAGGGTCTTCTTCTTCATCACGTCGTCCCGGAAGCCGACCTGCGCCACCAGCTGACGGGGGAGGATGCTGTTGAAGAGCACCCGGCCCACCGTGGTGGCCAGCCACCGCGCCACCGGCTCCGCCGACCCGCGGGGCGGCTGATACCAGAACCACACGGCGGTGTGGTAGTCGACGCTTCCATTGAGGAGCGCCATTTCGATCTCGGCCAGACTGCCGAAATGCTTGGCGCCCTTCCACAGCTCTTCCCGCACCTTGGCGCCACCCACCCGGATCTTCTCCTCGAAGCCCGGGGGCAGCTTGGTCAGGAAGTAGCTCCCCAGCACCATGTCCTGCGACGGCTCCGCCACCGGCCGGCCGTCGGACGGCTTGAGGATGTTGTTGGACGAGATCATCAGCAGGCGCGCTTCGAGCTGGGCCTCGAAGGACAGCGGCACGTGGACCGCCATCTGGTCGCCGTCGAAGTCCGCGTTGAAGGCCGCGCAGACCAGCGGGTGGATCCGGATCGCCTTCCCTTCCACCAGCACCGGCTCAAACGCCTGAATGCCGAGGCGGTGCAGTGTGGGCGCCCGGTTGAGCAACACCGGGTGATCCTGGATGATCTCCTCCAGGATCTCGTAGACCTCGGGGCTCTCCTTCTCCACGATCTTCTTGGCCCGCTTGACCGTCTCGGCAATGCCCTTCTCCACCAGCTTGTGGATGATGAACGGCTTGAACAGCTCGACCGCCATCGCCTTGGGCAGACCGCACTGGTGCAGCCGGAGCTCGGGACCGACCACGATCACCGAACGGCCCGAGTAATCCACCCGCTTGCCGAGCAGGTTCTGGCGGAACCGGCCCTGCTTGCCCTTGAGCATGTCGCTCAGGGACTTGAGCGGGCGCTTGCCCCGGCCACGGATCGCCTTCGAGCGGCGCCCGTTATCGAACAGCGCGTCCACCGCTTCCTGGAGCATCCGCTTCTCGTTGCGGAGGATGACCTCCGGGGCCCGGTGCTGAATCAGCTTCTGGAGCCGGTTGTTCCGGTTGATCACCCGGCGGTAGAGGTCATTCAAATCGCTGGTCGCGAACCGGCCGCCATCCAGCGGCACCAGCGGCCGGAGGTCGGGCGGAATCACCGGCACCACGTCGAGGATCATCCACGACGGGTGGTTGGGCAGGTCGCCCGACTGGCTCGAGTTCAGGAACGCGTCCAGGATCTTGAGCCGCTTGAGCATCTGCTTCTTGCGGTGCTGGCTGGTCTCCACCGCCACCGCCGAGCGCAGCTCTTCGGCCAGCTTCTTCACATCGATCCGGTTGAGCAGCTCGCGGACCGCCGGGGCGCCGATGTCGGCCCGGAAGTCGGTGTCTCCCTCGTCCTTGGCCTTGGCCTTCAGGGCGAGGAAGTCGTCCTCCTCCAACAGCTGGTTGGCCTCCACCTCCTGCTCGCCGGGGTCGATGACGACATAGCTCGAGTAGTAGATCACCCGCTCCAGGTCGCGCAGGGTGATGTTGAGCAGGTTCCCCATGGGAGACGGCAGGGTCTTGAAGAACCAGATGTGGGCCACCGGCACGCTCAGCTCGATGTGCCCCATCCGCTCCCGCCGGACCTTGCTCAGGGTGACCTCGACGCCGCAGCGGTCGCAGATCACGCCGCGATAGCGGATCCGCTTGTACTTGCCGCAGTGGCATTCCCAGTCCTTGACCGGCCCGAAGATCCGCTCACAGAACAAGCCGTCCCGCTCCGGTTTGAAGGAGCGGTAGTTGATGGTCTCCGGCTTGGTCACCTCGCCCCACGACCACCAGACCCGCTGCCCCTGAAGCTCCAGGCGCTCGCGTTCCTTGGGGTCCCGAGGACCGCGGATCTCCTCGGGGGAGGCGATCCGGATGCTGATGAAATCGAAGCTGGAGCTCTTGGGCTCCCGTCCGCTGCGAAAATCGATCATTGGGACCCTCTCTATTCGTCGCCTTCAGCGCTGGTGCCCAAGGTCACCTTGAGTCCGAGTGCCTGAAGTTCTTTCACCAAGACGTTGAAGGACTCCGGAATGCCGGGCTCCGGCAGGTTCTGGCCCTTGACGATGGCCTCGTAGACCTTGCTCCGCCCGTTTACGTCGTCCGATTTGACGGTCAGCATTTCCTGCAACACGTTCGCGGCCCCGTAGGCCTCGAGCGCCCACACTTCCATTTCACCGAACCGCTGGCCGCCGAACTGCGCCTTGCCCGCCAGCGGCTGCTGGGTCACCAGCGAGTACGGGCCGATCGAGCGGGCGTGGATCTTGTCGTCCACCAGGTGGCTCAGCTTGAGCATGTAGATGGCGCCTACCGTGACCTCGCTCTCGAAGGGGAGCCCGGTCCGGCCATCCCGCAGCGTCACCTTGCCCGCCGGGGCCAGCCCCGCCGCGCGGATCAACTCGACCACCGCGGCGGCCACGTCCTCGGGCTCGCCCTTGCCGGCCGACAGCTTGGCCAGCGCGGGACGGCCCGTCGCCTCCAGCAGGTCGCTGGGCGAGATATCGGCCGTCTTCTCCAGGTCCTTCACCACCTTGGACGCCGCCTTCTGGGCCGCGCCGTTCCCCTGCTCGGCCTGGGTCCGGTGGAAGGCCAGCTCGTGCTGCCGCTGCTCCTGCTCCCGCACGGCCACTTCCTTGCCGGCCTCGGACAGGAACGACTTCACCGCCTGATACAGCTCGCGCGTCCTCGGCGAAGCAGAGCGGCGCGCCAGCTCCGCCAGGCTGGCCTCGGTCAAGGTCGCCGGAGCGCCCTCGCGGCCGCCCTTGCGGAGATCCTCGACCACGTGGGTCAGGGTGGCCGCATCCACGTGGGGTGGCCGATGCCGCAGGTGGAGACTTTCAGCGGCCCAGTTGAGGCCGGCCAGCCGGAGCAGGACTCCGATTTCTCCTTCGTCGGCGCCCCGGAAGACGGGCGTCTTGGCCTTGAAGCCCAGGATCTGGGCGCACCAGCCCAGGTGGGTCTCCAGGATCTGCCCCACGTTCATACGACTCGGCACACCCAGCGGATTGAGCACGATGTCCACCGGGGTCCCGTCGGGCAGGAACGGCATGTCTTCCTCGGGAACGATCCGGGCAACGATGCCCTTGTTGCCGTGCCGTCCCGCCATCTTGTCGCCCACCGAAATCTTGCGCTTCTCGGCGATGTAGACCTTCACCAGCTGGATGACACCGGGAGGCAGCTCGTCGGGCTGGAGGATCTTGTCGATCTGATCCTCCGACTTCTCCTCCAGGCGGGCCCGCTCGGAGGCGGCTGCGTCGATGGTGGCGCGGATCCGGTCGTTGGCCGTCCGGTTGGTGACCCGGAGGGTCTTGAGATCCACGTCGCCCAGGTCGATCTCGTCCAGCTGGGCCTTGGCGAGTTTGCTGCCGGCGGGGAGGAACTCCTCCACCGTGCCGGACTTGAGCATCAGGGCCACTTCCTGCCCGGCCAGGAGCTGCTTCAGCTCTTCGATCATCACCGTGCTGATCCGGGCCTTCTCGTCGTTCTCGACGCGGCGCACCTCACCGATCCGCTCGCCGCGATCCTTCTCGACCACCTGATCCTCGATCCGGCTGAAGATCTTGACGTCGATGACCACGCCCTTCATGCCGGGCGGGACCTTGAGCGAGGAGTCCTTCACGTCCTTGGCCTTCTCGCCGAAGATCGCCGTCAGGAGCTTCTCTTCGGGGCTGAGCTCGGTCTCCCCCTTGGGGGTGATCTTCCCCACCAGGATGTCGCCCGGCTTCACGTGGGCGCCGATCCGGACGATGCCGCGCTCGTCGAGATCGACCAGCGACTCGTCGGAAACGTTGGGAATTTCGCGGGTGATTTCCTCCTGCCCCCGCTTGGTATCACGGACGTGCAGCTCCAGCTCCTGGATGTGGATCGACGAATAGACGTCGTCCCGGACCAGGCGCTCGGAAAGCACGATGGCGTCTTCGAAGTTGTGTCCGTACCAGGGCATGAAGGCCACCAGCACGTTGCTGCCCAGCGCCAGCTCGCCGGCCTCGGTGGCCGCGCCGTCGGCGATGACCTGCCCCGCCTTGACGCTTTCGCCCACCTGGACCAGGGGCCGCTGGTTGATGGCGGTGTCCTGGTTGGTCCGCCAGAACTTCTTCACGCGGTAGCGGTCGTACTGGTGCAGCCGGGCCAGCGGCGCGTCGGTCGCCCGCCCTTCCTCGCCGGCATCGACGATGATCTCGTCGGCCGTGACCCGCACCACGGTGCCGGAGCGCCGGGCCGCGATCACCGCGCCCGAGTCCCGCGCCACCTTCTCTTCCAGCCCGGTGCCCACCAGCGGCGCCTGGGGGAACAGCAACGGCACCGACTGCCGCTGCATGTTGGAGCCCATGAGCGCGCGGTTGGCGTCGTCGTGCTCCAGGAACGGAATCAGCGCCGCCGCGATGGAGACCAGCTGCTCGGGCGCCACGTCCATATAGTCGATCCGGTCGGGCGGCAGCAGCGGGTAGTCGTCACCCTTGCGGCAGAGCACCAGGTCCTCGACCAGGCGGCCTTCGGCGTCGACCGGCGCGTTGGCCTGGGCGACGGTGAAGTCCTCCTCCTCGCTGGCCGAGAGCCAGTGGATCACCTCGGTCGCCTGCCCCTGCTTCACCACCCGGTACGGCGTCTCGATGAAGCCGAGATTGTTGATCCGGGCGAAGGTGGAGAGGCTGGTGATGAGCCCGATGTTGGGACCTTCCGGGGTCTCGATCGGGCACATCCGGCCGTACTGTGAGTAATGAACGTCCCGGACCTCGAACCCGGCCCGCTCCCGGGTCAGTCCGCCCGGGCCCAGCGCGCTCAGGCGCCGCTTGTTGGTCAGCTCCGCCAGCGGATTGGTCTGGTCCATGAACTGGGACAGCTGCGAGGAGCCGAAGAAGGCCTGGATCACCGCCGAGACGGTCCGCGCGTTGACCAGGTCGTCGAGCGAGATCTTCTCCGGATCGGAGTTGATGCTCATCCGCTCCTTCACCAGCCGCGCCATCCGCGAGAGGCCGACCGAGAACTGGTTGGCGATCAGCTCGCCCACCGAACGGATCCGCCGGTTGCCCAGGTGATCGATGTCGTCGGTGAAACCCCGGTTGTCGTGGAGATCGATCAGGTAGTGGATGATCGCCACGAAGTCGTCCTCGGTCAGGACGGTGTGGTTGGCCGGAAGCCGGAGCTTGAGGCGCTGGTTGATCTTGTAGCGGCCCACTCGCCCCAGGTCGTACCGCTTGGGGTTGAAGAACAGCCGCTTCAGCGCCTCGCGGGCGGTTTCCAGGTTGGGCGCCTCGCCCGGCCGCAGCAGCGCGTAGATCTGCTCGAGGGCCTCGGCCTCCGACTTGGTCGGGTCCTTGGCCAGGGTGTTCTTGATCAGGGGCGACTCGGCCCGACCCGGCGGCAGCAGCACGTCCACCCGGAAGACGCTCTCCTTGATCAGCTTCTTCCGGAGCGTGTCGTTGAGCTCCTTCCCCGCCTCGGCGAGGACCTCGCCGGTCTCCGGATCGGCCACGTCCCGCGCCAGGATCTGCTTGGACCGGTCACGGGTCGTGGTGGGCTGCTCCTCGTCCCGGACGTCGATCGAGGTGTAGCCGGTGAACACGACGACGTTCTTGACCCCGGCGTGGCGCAGCTGGTTCAGCCGCTCGGGGGTCAGCTCGTCGCCCACCACCGCCATCGGGGCAGCGGTGCGATCTTCGGGATTCGGAACGTCGGCGGCCAGCAGCGCGCCCACCACCTCGCGCCGCTCATGGCGCGCCTCGAGCTTGCCCGTCAGGTCGAGGGTCTTGGTGGCGAAGAACAGGCGCAGGATGTCGGCGTTGGTGCCGTACCCGAAGGCGCGCAGCAGGGCCGTGGCCGGGAACTTCTTCTTCTTGTCGATGTGGACGAACACCACATCGTGAATGTCGATGGTGAACTCCACCCACGAGCCGCGGAACGGGATGATCCGCGCCGAGAAAAGGCGCTGGCCGTTGGGGTGGGTCTCCTCCTCGAAGACCACGCCAGGCGACCGGTGCAGCTGGCTCACCACCACCCGCTCGGCTCCGTTGATCACGAAGGTCCCGAGAGGGGTCATGATGGGGAGCTCACCGAGAAAGACCTCCTTCTCGATGGCGTTCTTCAGCCGCCGCTGGCCGTCCACGTCTTCGAACACATCCAGCCGGAGGGTGGCCTTGAGTGGAGCGGCGTAGGTCATGTCCCGCTCGATGCACTCCTCGACGGTGTACTTCGGCTCACCGACGGCGTACTTGAGGAACTCCAGGCTGTACTTCCCGTTCACGTCGGTGATCGGGAAGATCTCCCGGAACACGCGCTCCAGGGACACGTCCTGCCGCTCCCCCTCGATGTTGTCGGGCTGGAGGAGGGTGGTGAACGCCTCGGTCTGGATATCGAGGAGGTGGGGCATGGGCATCCCCTCCTCGCGCTTCGAGAATTCAATCAGGGGCTGGGTCACAGGCATCGGGCACTCTCACGCAACACAAAGGGCCCCGGCTGCGAGTCCCTCCGCCGGACGCGGAGGGGGCTCGGGGCTCGACACTGCACGAATTGAGGGGTGCTATGTAGGGTCATGTCGCCACACTGAAGTAGACACCAGGCCATCCACCCGACCCCTGTGGCCGGGCGGCCGCGCGGGTGGTCTACTTCAGTTCGACGACGGCGCCTTGTTCCTCAAGCTTCTTCTTCATCTCCTCCGCCTCGGCCTTCGAGACGCCTTCCTTCACGGTGCTGGGCGCGCCGTCCACCAGGTCCTTGGCCTCCTTGAGGCCCAGGCTGGTGATCTCACGCACCACCTTGATCACTTGAATCTTCTTGGCCCCGCCGTCCTTGAGCACGACCATGAACTCGGTCTTCTCCTCGACCGCGGGTGCCCCCGCGGCGGCCGCCGCGCCCGGCGCGGCCGCGGCCACGACGGTCACGTTGAACTTGGTCTTGATGGCCTCGACCAGGTCGGCCAGCTCGAGTACCGTCTTGCTCCCGATCGCCTCGAGGATCTGTTCGTTCGTCAGCGTAGTCGACATGTGCGTTCTTCTCCGTACAGTTAGGAAGCGGCCGAGGCCGCGCGCTGTTCACGAAGCGCCTCGAGGGCGCCCACCAGGGGGTACAGCATGCCCGAGAGCGCGCCGGCCAACTGGGCCAGCAGGGCCTCCCGGGATGGTAGCTCGCCCAGTCGCCTGATCTGCGCGGCGGTCATGGGCGCGCCTTCTACGATGCCGGCCCGAATCGCCGGCTTTTCGAACTCCTTGAGAAAATCCGCCAGGACCTTGGCCGCCGACAGCGGGTCCTTCGAAGTCAAGACGATCCCGGTCGGGCCGGCGAGATGATCGTCCAGGCCGAGGATCTTGTTGGCCGCCAGCGCCCGCTGGGCCAGGGTGTTCTTCACCACCACGTAGTTCGCGCCGGCTGCCCGCAGGCGCCGCCGGAACTCGGTCATGCGGGCGACGTTGAGCCCGCTGAAGTCGGTGACGTAGAGGCTGTGAGCCGCCTGGATCCGCTGGCTCAGCGCCTCCACCTCCGTCTGCCGCTCTGCCTTGCTCATCGGTACCCCGCCGTTTCCAACCGCACTCCCGGCCCCATGGTGCTCGAGACGGTGGCGGACTGGATATAGTGTCCTTTCGCCGAGGCCGGCTTGGCCCGGACGATGGTGTCCATGAACGTCGTCAGGTTCTCCGCCAGCTGGTCGGCGGTGAAGCTGGTCTTGCCGATCGGGGCGTGCACGTTGCCGGTCTTGTCCACCCGGAACTCGATCTTGCCGGCCTTGATCTCCCGGACCGCCCTGGTCACGTCCATGGTGACCGTCCCGGCCTTGGGGTTGGGCATCAGGCCCCGGGGGCCGAGGATGCGGCCCAACTGCCCCAGCTGGCCCATCACGTCAGGCGTGGCCACGATCACGTCGCACTCGAGCCAGCCGTCCTTGAGCTTCTGGATGAACTCGGTGCCGACGAAATCGGCTCCCGCGGCTTCGGCTTCCTTGGCCTTCTCGCCCTGGGCGATGACCAGGACCCGAACCGACTTCCCGGTGCCGTGCGGGAGCACGACCGTGCCCCGGACCACCTGGTCCGCGTGCCGGGGATCGACGCCCAGGCGGACGGCCACGTCCACCGTCTCGTTGAACTTGGCGTAGCACGCGTCCTTCACCGCCCTGACGGCCTCCGGAATCGCGTAGGTACGATTCCGGTCCACCTTGGCGATGGCCGCGCGGAACTTCTTTCCGTGATCCGGCATCAGTCGGCGACCTCCAGCCCCATCGACCGGGCGGTGCCGGCGATCATTTTCATCGCCCCCTCGAGATCGGCCGCGTTGAGATCGGCCATCTTGATCTCGGCGATCTTCTTGAGCTGAGCCCGCGTCACCTTCCCGACCTTGGTCCGGTTGGAGACGGCGCTGCCCTTCTCGATTCCCGCCTCCTTGAGGAGGAGGTTCGCGGCCGGCGGGGTCTTGGTGATGAAAGTGAAGGTGCGGTCCGCAAAGACCGTCACGATCACGGGGATCACCATCCCGCTCTGGCTCTGGGTGCGAGCGTTAAACTGCTTGCAGAACTCCATGATGTTGACGCCGTGCGGACCCAGCGCGGTCCCCACCGGGGGCGCCGGATTCGCCGCGCCAGCCGGGCACTGCAGCTTGACGACAGCGGTGACCTTCTTGGCCATGCCTCTCCCTCGTGTCGGCGGCGTCGTCCGCTGAGGACGACCCCTGCGCCTGCCGCGATGACCCGCGCGGTCGCGGGAAGCGCGGAACCAGCGCCGCGCTACGCTCTATCTCCGACGGGCGATCTGCCGCCCGAGTTACTCCGCCTCAGTGACCCCGGAGCTGCAGGTAATCCAGCTCGACGCTGAGCGGCCGGCCAAAGAGACTCACCGAGACCTTGACCTTGCCCTTGTCGGGCAGGACCTCCTCGACCACCCCGCTGAATTCGTTGAAGGGGCCCTCGGTGATCTCTACCGCCTGACCGATCATGAACGGGATTTCCTCCCGCGGCTCCGACTGCGGCACTGCTTCCGCGATGCCCAGCAGGCGATTGACCTCGTCCTGCCGGAGCGGCTGAGGCAGACGCCCAGACCCCACGAACTTGATCACGCCCTGGATGCTGTTCACGACGTGCAGGGCTTCCTGGCTCATCGCCATTTCAACCAGCACGTAGCCGGGATACAGCTTCCGCTCGACCGTGACCTTCTTGCCGTTCTTGATCTCGACGACTTCCTGGACCGGCACCAGGGCCTGTCGGATCAACCGCTGGTCCTCGGGCCGGGTGTCCTGCGCGATGCGCTGGGCCAGCAGGCCGCGGACCTTGTTCTCGTGTCCGGCGGTGGTCTGGATCGCGTACCAGCGGTACTCCATCTGGGCGATCACCGCGTCAACCGCGCGACCCCATCCACCAGGACGAGGTTGAACAGGAGGTCCATCCAGCCGATGAACAGTCCCAGGGCGACCGACAGGATGACGATCATCCGGGTCGCCTTGATCAGCTCCTCCCGGTTGGGCCAGACCACCTTGTGGAGCTCGGCCCAGACCGCCTGGAAGAATTCGCGAACCTGTCCGACCCAGCGGACCATGCCCACCGGGCGAGGCGCTTCAACGACCGCCATTACTTCGATTCCTTGTGCGGCCGGTGCGCGTTACAACGGGGGCAGAACTTCTTCCACTCCACCCGCTCCGGGTGCTTCCGGCGGTTCTTGTCGGTGAAATAATTCCTGGATTTGCACTCGGTGCATTCCAGGATGATGTTCTCGCGCGGCATTTCCTCTGGCTCCCGGCTCTCACTGATTCTTTGCGACTACTCCGGCACCGCTATCCCCCGCTCGAAGCTCGCGACCGGGATTGAACCGGTGACCTCATCCTTACCAAGGATGCGCTCTACCGACTGAGCTACGCGAGCGGCGCTCTTTCCGCCCAGTCTCCCTTCCGGCCTTCGCCTTCAATACCGAAGCGGGCGACGGGACTCGAACCCGCGACCCTCAGCTTGGAAGGCTGATGCTCTACCAACTGAGCTACACCCGCGTCCTGGCCACCATCATGGTGGGGGTAGGATTCGAACCTACGTAGGGCGTAAGCCCGGCAGATTTACAGTCTGCTACCATTAGCCACTCGGTCACCCCACCGACACCGAGACTTCGACCCCGTAGGCACCAGAACCCCGCCTCCTGAGGCGGGGTCAGTTCGAGCCCTCGGGCATGCTGCTGCCATGGAGCTGACGGAGGGAGTCGAACCCTCAACCGCCGGTTTACAAAACCGGAGCTCTGCCATTTGAGCTACGTCAGCGAAACCGGCCCGAAAATTTACAGACTGCCATGATACACCGGGAGTTACGCAGAGTCAATCGGTGAAGAGGCCTGCAGCCGGACTCCGGCCGCCGGGCGACCGGCCCGGGCTCCGCAACACCCGGCTTAGCCCACCCGCACCACCCCCGCCGAGCCGTCCTTGTTGTCCCGAACTTCCCAGCCGTGTCGCTTGAGCAGGTCCCGGATCCGGTCCGCCTCCGCAAAGTTCCTTGCAGAACGGGCGGTGCGGCGCTCCGAAGCCCAGTAGGCGGCCCACGATTCCGCCTGGGTAGGGTCGGCAGGGGGGTGCTCCCCCATTTTCACAGTCCCCGAGGCTTCCATTTCGACCTTGATGGTTATGCCCCCGCTCCCCGTAACAGCGGGGAGAGCGTTCAGGACTCCCTCCTGGAACCGCCAAGCCTCCCGGAACGTCGGTCCGGGTTGGATCCCACTGTCCAGCAAACGGTTACCATCTCGAACCAGATCGAAGACCGCCCCGATCGCTTCGGCCGAATTGAGGTCGTTGTCCATGGCGGAGGTGAAGCGGGAGATGAAGTCCCGTCCGGCCCGCAGGAAGGCCTCTGGCTCGTCGGCCTGACTGGACCCCGCCTTCTCGAGCCGGTTCCCGAACTCTCCCAGGCGCCTGCTTCCCTCCCTCGCCGCCACCAGCGACTCGTCGGTCAGGTCCATCTTCTGCCGATAATGGGTCCCGAAGACCAGGAGCCGGATCGCCCCCGGGTCGACCCCGTCCTCCCGGAGGTCCCGGGGGGTCGTGATGTTCCCGAACCGCTTGGACATCTTGGTCCCCCGGACGTTCAGGAACTCCCCGTGCAGCCAGAACCGGGCGAAGCGGTCCTGGCCGGTGTAGGCGCAGCTCTGGGCGATCTCGTCTTCGTGGTGGGGGAAGATCAGGTCCACCCCGCCCGCGTGGATGTCCAGCACTTCCTGGTGCCACTCGCGCTTCAGGATGTCGAGCGCCATGGCCGAGCACTCGAGATGCCATCCGGGCCGGCCGCGTCCAAAGGGCGCATCCCAGACCGCACCCACCGCCTCGTCTTCCGGTTTGGCCGCCTTCCAGAGCGCGAAGTCCCGGGCGTCCTCCTTGGCGTACTCATCGGTCGCCACCCGGGCCGAGGCCCCCGCCCCCGTCTTGAGCTCCCGCCTGTCCAGCTGGGAGAGCTTCCCGTAGGCCGGGAACCGGGCGATCGCGAAATAGACCGAGCCATCCTCTCCTTTATATGCAATCCCCTTGGCCAGGAGCCCCTCCACCAGCCGGATCATGGGCTTAACGTATTCCGTGGCCTTGGGATAGACCGTGGCATCCCGGATCCGTAGCCAGCGCCGATCCTCATGAAAGGCCTGGGCGTAGGGCTCGGTGAACTGCCGGATCGAAACCCCGCGAGCGCCCGCTTCCTTAATGATGCGGTCGTCGACATCGGTCAGGTTCATGATGTGAAGGACCTGGTAACGGCTGGCCTCCAGCCACCGGCGGAGCAGGTCTTCGAACAGGAAAGTCCGGAAGTTCCCGATGTGGGCATAGTTCCAGACGGTCGGCCCGCAGGTGTACATGGAAACCCGGCCCGGCTGCACCGGGACGAAGTCCTCCACCTGCCTGGTGAGGGTATTGAAGAGCCGGAGCCCCATCAGTCGGCCAGGGCGCGGGCGGCGCCCCCGCGAGTGAGCTCCTCCGAGGAACGGACGTGCAGGGTGCGCTTGGGATAGGGGATCTCGATCCCCTCCTGGTCCAGCCGATTCTTGAACCGCCGCCTGAGCTCCCGGGCCACATCCCACTGGGACCCGGCGGTGGTCTGGGCGCGGGTTCGAATCAGGACCGCGCTATCCATAAGGCCTTCCACCCCTAAGACCTCAGGAACTCCGGACAGTCTGGCCTGCCAGACCGGATCGGCGGCGAACCGGGTCAGCTCGTCTTTGAGTACCCTGAGGGCGCGGTCCACATCGGTTTCGTAAGCCACCCCTACATCCACCACCGCTCGACCCCAGCTCCTGGTCTTGTTGCTCACGGTGGTGATCTGGCCGTTGGGGATGATGTGGAGCACCCCGTCCCCGTCCCGGATCATCACCACCCGAAGCGTCATCTCTTCCACCACACCTGCCTTACCGGCGACCTCGATCAGGTCACCCACCGCGAACTGGTTCTCGACCTGGATGAAGAACCCCGAGATCACGTCCTTGACCAGGCTCTGGGCCCCGAACGAGAAGGCCAATCCCAGGATCCCCGCCCCGGCCAGGAAGGGCCCGATATTCACGAACACATCCAGCGTGGACAGAAGCGCGAGCGAGATGATGAGCATCCTGCCCACGCTTCGGAGTAGCTGCGAGATGGTCTGGCCGCGCTGCTCCCTGATCGTGAGCGTGGTGGGATCACCGTCGTCTGCCGACCGTTCGATCCGCCGGGCGATCGCCTTGACCACCCACCAGGCCACCCAGGCGAGAAGCCAGATGACGGCGACCTGGATCAGCCTGCGCCCCAGCTCCGCGGCATCGAGCCGCAGGAACCGGGCGATCGATTCCAGGCTTTCTTGGAAGGAGGTCAACATCAGGAGCACGCGCGCCGCCGATCGGGGTCGGAGGCCAAACGTAGGGGACTTCGCGCGGCGACGTCAACCCATCGGCAACGGGCTCGTGAGCGGGGCCTCAGCGGAGCGAGAGCGGCGTCAGCTCACCGTCCTTCCTGACACCCAATCGAATCGGACGTGGCGGGCCTTCCCTGGGAACGGTGACCTCGACCCAGAGCTCCTCGCCCTGGGGACGAATGGACGGATCGGGGACCTTCTCCGGGATGAAGAAGGCGACCGGCTCGGTGGTGCTGATTCCCTCGGGTATCGCGGGGGTCGGGCCTGGCGTCGGGTGATCGCCGCCCGGCATGACGTCCGAGGTGATCAGCTTGAGACGGACATATCGGCCCCGGAATGGAGTCGAAGGGTCGTATGGTTCGGCCCGGACCCAGACCCGTGGCCGCGTAGCGCGATCGATCAGCAGCTTGCCGCCCAGGCTCGAGACCAGCGCCACCTGGATCACCGCCAGGAGGAGTCCCCGCTGAGTCGCGTTCATTGGCTGGCCTCTCCCACTCGTCCGACCAACCGCCGGCGGGCCCGCTCGAGCAGCCAGCCTCCGCCCAGGAAGAGCACACCTCCCAGAATGAGGCTCACCGCTCGATCCATTCGGTCCATGACCGATGAGGAATAGAACCCCATCACGGCCAGCGCGAACCCCGCCATGCCGAGGTTGATGCGTTGACGGCTGCTCTCGCGCACGCCCCAGGCGACCAGCCCGATCGCCCCGAGAGCGTACCAGACGTACACCATCCAATCCGGGCCGCGCTGCAGCGCGAACGCCCCCAGGAGCCATACCCACACCGCGGCGACCAGGTTGAAGACCGCACCCTTACCCCGCAGCAGGTAGGCCAACAGGAGCGGGAGCAGGACCGCACAGGCGTAACCGGCCATCAGCTGCCCGTTCGTCACCGTGGTGGCCACCTCGGTCGATCGCGCCCACGCGTGCCGGTACTCGGTCGCGGCCAGGCCCAGCCAGACGGTGTGAGGAATAACGGCGATCCCGCCAATCCAGCTGAGCATCTCCCTGACCGGGCCGCCGTGCTCTCGGCTGCGCGCGGTGAGATAGGTGATCGCGAGGCTCAGCATCCCGGCCGCGGGAATCAACGTGGTCTCGATCCCGCGACTCTTCTCCACCGCGACAAACCATTCACCGGTAAGCCAGGCCGGCACCGTCAGCGCCAGCAGCATCGCCTGGGGCCAGCTCCGAAGCAGCAGCCACCCGAATCCTGCCCCGACGGCCCAGAGCAGGATGCCGGTCGGCCAGTGCTCTTGGAGGTTGAAAATCTGGCCCGCCAGGAAAATCCCCGCGCCGAGGCTGGTGGTGCCCAGCGTCTGGAAGGTGGAGGCGAGGGCGGGAAAGGGCTCGCTCAGGAAGGCGGCGGCCACGTGAAAGCCGGCGACCAGCAGCAGCACCAGGGCGAAGCGCGCGCCGGGAGAGAGCGTGTCCCAGTGCGCGGCCACGAAGAGCAGGATCCCGGCTCCCAGCAGGAGCCCGCCCATTCCCATCGCGGCCAGCATGGGCCATCGAAGCCGGCGATGCTCGGGGCGACGGCCCTCAAACGCGTGGATTCGCTCGGCGGCGGCCTGATCGATGACGCCAGCCGCGAGCCAACGGTCAAGCAGGGCTTGCAGATCGTGCGATGAGCGCATGCCGAATGGGCGTGGAGGTTCACCTAGCGTACGGCGAACCTCCCGCGGCCGCCAGTCTGACTATCGAACGCCTGGTGAACTCAGGCGCCTGGAGGGAGCACCAGCACCGGACAGGCAGCGGCCCGGACCACCTTGTCGGCTACGCTACCCACGACGGCCCGCCGAACCCCACTGGCTCCATGAGTCGCCAGCGCCACCAGGTCGTAATTGCCACCGGCCAGCTGGTCGAGGACTCCCTGGGCCGCGCCCTTGGTGGCGCCGACCAGGCACTCGACCTCGAACCCCTCCTTCTTGAAGCGGTCCGCAACTGCGTCGAGATAGGCCTCCGATTGCCGCCGCGTTTCCTCGTTGAGCTCGACGTCGACTCCGACCGGCAGCCCGAAGCTGGGATCGACCATCGGGACCGGGTCGAACACGTGGAGCAGGGTGAACCGGGCCTGGATCACCTTTCCCAGCGCCAGGGCGGGGCCGAGAATCGCCTCGCTGAAAGCGCTCCGATCCAGAGGAATCAGGATGCGATTGAGGGAGACGGGAGTCGGCGCCGGCTTCTCGCTGGGCCGGATCATCAGGATCGGGATCGGCAAGGTCCGCATCAACTTGTCGGCCACGCTGCCGAGCCAGAAGCGGCTCAGCGGTCCCCGGCCATGGGTCGTCATGATCACCAGATCGGTCGACGTCGCCTCCACGTAGTCTTCCAGCGCGCCGGGCACGTAGCCGGTCAGGAGCGCGGCGCAGACATCGAGGTTGGCCTCCTTCTTGACCCGCGCCACCAAATCGTCGAGGTAGGTCTGCTCCCGCCGGCGCCATTCCTCCTCGAGCGCCGGATCGAGCTGCGGGGCCTCCGGGGAGGCGGCGTACATCGGCATGACCTGATGAACCATCGCGACGCGCAGGGTGGCACCGGCCCGACGGACCAGGTCGCAGGCCAGGGGCAGCGCCTGCTCGGCGAAAGGGGAGCCATCCAGCGGAACCAGGATTGAACGAAGAGCCTTCATAAGCGCCTCCAAGCGAAACTCACGATACAAAGTGTGAAGAAGTTCGGGTGAGATGGGGCTGAATACCCCGAGAAGCGTTGGCCACGGCCGGATTCATGTTGCCTTCATCCGCCCCAGCCCAGCCACAGGCCGAGCGCGCTCGCTGCGGCGAAGCCCAGGAGGCCCACGGCCGCCGTCCGGCGGAAAGTCCCGCGGCCCATGATCAGCGTGAGCGTGAACTTGAGCAGCGTGTTGGACATGATGCCGACCGCGATGGCCTGAGCGGCCAGCAGCTCGAGCCCTGCGGTCTGTCCCAACCGACTCATGGAGAGGGTCAGGGCGTCGAGATCGCTGAGCCCCAGCAACGTCGCGGCGGTGAGCACGCCGGTGCTGCCCCACACCTGCTGCACGTAAGCCAGGAGCATCAGAACGGCCTGAAAGGCGATGGTCATCCGGATCGCCGCACCCAGCTGCAGCGGGGTTTGAAGCGAGGGGTCGTGATGGGTTCCCATCTCCGTCGGCGTGCGTCGCATCAGGAACACCACCATCGCGGCGCCCGCCAGGAGTGGAGGGAGCACGAAAGCGAGCAGCTCCCCGGCTACCCGGGGGTTCAGCAGGGCCGTGACGACGGTGACCCGGGGGAGCAGAACCGTGCAGGCCCCCAGGACCCCGAGGGCGAGCGGCCGCCCCAGCAACGGTTCCTGACGACTCTGCCGCGAGAATGTGAACGTCACCGCGGTGGAGGAGACCAGGCCCCCGAGCAAGCCGGTCAAGCCGTAGCCTCGAGCCTCTCCGACGGCGCGGCGGGTCAGATAGCCGAGGAAGTTGAGTCCCGAGAAGAGCAGCACTACCGCCCAGAGCGAGCGGGGCGAGATGCCGCCGTAGGGACCATAGGGACCCTCGGGCAGCAGTGGCAGAATGACGAGTGCCAGCACGGCGAAGCGGAGGGCGGCCTCCATTTCCGTCTGGCCGATCCGCTGAATCAGCCCCTGAATCGCCGATTTCTCCGCCAGAGCCAGCACCAGCACCGAGGCCGTGCCGGCGGCCAGGCGGGCGTGGCCCATCCCGGCGGCGAGGCCGAGGACCAGAACCGCGAGTGCGGCGGCTTCGGTGGTGCCTTCTACTTGATCGCCACCGCGACGGGCAGCCATCACGTAGGCCGCCACGGTCAGCGCGGAAGCCGCGGCGATGATGATGGCGGCCAGGGCGATGGCTTCGGCTTGGTAGAGCCACCCGGCCGCTCCGCCCAGGAATCCCAGAAGAAGGAAGGTGCGGGCACCGGCGAATCGCGCCGCCGGTCCCGAGGCGTGCCCCGACCACTCACGCTCGATTCCGACGGCGAGGCCGCAGAGCCCGGCGATCACCAGATTGGTTGCCAGGTCGAGCTCGGTGCCGGGAGGCATAACGGATCAGGTCTGGGCGGGGGATGCCTCTGCCGGCAGCATGACCTGGTCGAGCGGGCGCCGGGGGGTCGGCCGGGTGTCGCGCGTGGCATACCCCAGCCTCATCAGGATCTGAGGGAATCCTTCGCGCCCCAGTTGCGCCCGCAGGCGTTCGCGGAGCTCAGGGAGCTCGATCGGCTGGTTGAGGTACGACATGGCCACGCCATCGGCCACCAGCGACAGGGCACTCCGGGCCAACGCCTGACCGGCAGCGATCCAGGCCTGTGGCCCCTCGGTTTCGGTCCAGAGCACCGCCAGCACCGGCGATCCCAGCGCCAGCTGCCGATCGCGCGCGGCCATGCCCTTTCCCACGTCGAAGGTCCGGATGACCAGCGGCTCCACCACAGAGGCGATGGTTCCAACCCCGTGCGCGAAGCCGGGCATTCCATCCCGGCTGCCGGTGCGATTGGGATGCACCCAGGCTGCCAGCTCACGGCGGAACCGCCGATCCAGCATCTGCTGATGATCAGCCTCCGCGATCAGGTCGGCCAGTGGAAGACGGGTCTCGGATCCGGTCAGAGTCTGAAGCCAGGTCCCCTCCTGCTCGGCGGCGGCCCGCGCCCGTCCGAGCACCGGCTCCGGCACTACCCGATCTTCGAAGGGGAATCGATTGGTCCGGCGCCGGCGAATGGCGTTGAACTGCGCGTTGGTCCGGGTACTCTCAGGCTTGGCTTCTCCGACCCGGATCCGGGCCAGAAAATCGGGATCGGCGGGATCCGGCAGAATCTCCACCAGACACCGATAGCCGAAATGCTCCAGAGCGACCCTGAGATTGAGGAGGGCACAGCCGCAACTGATGACCAGCTCGCGATCCTCGGGGTCCACCACCGGAAGCGCGCGAGACCGATCCGCCAGGAGATCGAGGTAGTCGTCTCCGGGACGAAACACCCAGGGTTGTGAGTTGTGTCCCGACGGCGCAAGAAGGGCGAAACGGGCAACGGCCTTGAGTTTCTCGATCGGCGTCCCGGTCAGGGGAAACTCGTCGATCGCCTCACCCCAAGGGTCGAGAATCGCGTTCGTCACGCATCACTCCTTGAGCGACAGGCCCGAAAACAGGAGAACCCACTCTCGGAGCGCTATCTATGCCTCCGGGAGTGACGCGATGGTGAGGCATCCGTGAACGAATCTTCAGCCTTTTAGGCCTTTTCGGAAGGTGCCGTCCTCCAACCCATGAGAGAATACAAGGGACAACTCCCGGTGAGGGCCGTTGCGATGAGCACCAAGCCCAATAGCGTGAAGTACTTCCAGGGCGGGGCGAGAGCCCCATAGAGCCCCAGGAGTCCGACGCCAAGGATCACGCGGACTGCGCGGTCGAAGCGCCCCATGTTGTGAGTGACGGTCATAGGTCCCTCTCCTTCATATCCGATCACAACGGAATCGTCAGTGTCGCGCACGGGCAGGCGTGAGCCAACCGTCGGCCAACGCTCTTGCCCTCCAACATGCCCGGGGGGCCTCCCCGCCGGAACCCGAACGCCAGCACGTCGGGGTTCGCCGCCGCAACCTCGGCCAGGATCTCGTCCGCCGGACTTCCCTGCCGTACGACCAGCGCCCTGGCCCCCCGCTCCGATCCGGGTTGCGGCTCCCAGTTGGCCCAGGGAAGCGGTTGTTCCACCCGCAGGCGATCCACGGCCTGGGACAGGCGGGCGCTTCTCCCGTCCGGCAGGTGCGGCAACCCGGGCGGCTCGTCATCGGGGCGTTGGGGTTCGACCGTGAGCACCCGGAGCCGTCCCTCGACGGCCTGGGCAAAGTCAACGGCCGCCACCAACACCCCGAAGCCTCGCTCGGTCCCATCCACCGCCGCGAGAATCCGGGTAATTCCCGGCAGCTCCTGGGGCACGAAGAGACAGGGCACCGAGCTGCGTCGGGCCACCGCGTCCGCGATGTCGCCCACCAGGAGCCGCTCGGTCGGAGATCGCCGGCTGCGGCCAATCACGATCAGGTCCGCCCGGTGCTCCTCGGCAAAGCGGGCGATCTCCACGCCCGGCAACCCGACTACCGCAGCCGGGTGGGTGTCCACCCCGGGCCCAATCCGTTGCGCCTGCCGCATCAGCCACTCCGGGACCGGGGGTGCTGTCCCCTGCGGAGGCAGGACGGTTAGTATTGTGAGCCGGGCGCCTACCTGAGCCGCGAGGGACGCCGCCGTCACCGCGGCGCGGCGCCCCACTTCGGAATCGTCCAGGGCGGCCACGATGGTCCGAAATTCCATGGGACTCCTCGTGATCGTTGGCCGAGGTTAGGCCGAGCGTCATGAAGTGAGCGTGAATGCCACAATAAGGTTAGTAAGCGAAGCGCTGGCGGTCTTTGAAGAGAATTTGATGACTAGACAGACCTTGCCCCTGCTGGCGGAACGCCTCGAGCGCCTGGTGAGCGCGGGCACCGAGCTCACCACCGAGCCCTCGCTCCAGGGCGTCCTGGAGCGCGTGGCCGAGACCGCGCGAGAGGTGCTCCAGGCCCGTTACGCCGCGGTCGGCATGCTCGCGGCCGATGGTCGCACCCTGGAGAGCTTCACCACCTCCGGACTGAGCCCGGAGCAGCGCGACCGCATCGGTGCTCTCCCCAAGGGCCACGGGATCCTGGCACTGGTAATCCGCGAGGGACGCATCGTACGGCTTCCCGATCTGACCCGCCATAGGGAATCGGTCGGGTTTCCGGCCAATCACCCCCCGATGCACTCGTTTCTCGGCGTCCCGATCCTGGGGCGCCACGGCGTCCTCGGCGATCTGTATGTGACGGAGAAGATCGAGGGCCCCGAATTCACCGAAGACGACGAACATCTGGCCGTGCTCCTCGCCGCCAAGACCGCGGCCGCCATCGAGAACGCCAAGCTCCACGAGGACAGCGCCCGATTGCTGGAGGAGGTGCAGCAGCTGCAGCGGTCGCGCGAGCGATTCTTCGCGATGGTCAACCACGAGTTGCGTAACTCGCTCGCCGCCGTGTATGGGTGGGCGGAGATGCTGGTCCGGAAGAAGGATCCCAGTACGGTACCGCGGGCGGCGTTCGAGGTCCTGGAATCGGCTGAGCAGGCGATGGGCCTGATCAACGACTTGCTGGACCTGAGCCGGTTGGACGAGGATCGCCTCAAGCCGGAGATAAAGGAAATTGACTGCATGCGAGTCGTGCGCAGCGCGGTCCGGCGGGTTACACCGGCCGCCGAGGCGAAACGTGTGAAATTGGAGACGGCAGAGGCGGACTCGGTCCCCCCGTGCCGCACCGACGCCATCCGGGTGGAGCAGATCCTGGTCAATTTGCTCACCAACGCCATCCGCCACTCTCCGGCCGGGAGCCGGGTCCGGGTGGCGCTGCGCCAGGAGGGGGAGGGGCACACCCTCACAGTGGAGGATCAGGGGCCCGGAGTCCCGGAGGAGAACCTGGAACGGATCTTCGATATCTACGTGACCGATGGCGGGGGCGGAAACAGCGGGACCGGCCTCGGGCTCCCCTTGTCTCGGCGCCTGGCACGTCTCCTCGGAGGCGACCTGAGGGCCGTCCTGCATGACGGCAAAGGCGCCCGGTTTCAGCTTGACCTTCCCGGCTAGGCTATGTGAAGGGACCTTCATCCCCGGTTCCTCCGGGGTTCAGGGTGCCGCAATAGGATTGTGACCCATGAAGGTTCTCATCGTGGAGGACGACCGGAAGGTCGCCGGGTTCATCGAACAGGGTCTCAAGGAAGAGGGCTACGTCGTGGACATCGCCCCGGACGGCGAGGAGGCCACGATGCTGGCCCACGTCTACGACTACGATGTGATCCTGCTCGATGTGGTGCTCCCCAAGAAGAACGGGTTCCAGGTCGCCTCGGAGCTGCGGCGCGAGGGCCGGAATACCCCGATTCTGATGCTCACCTCGCGTGACGCCGTGGAGGACGTGGTCCGCGGCCTCGACGCCGGTGCAGACGACTATCTCCCCAAACCGTTCCGGTTTGACGAGCTACTGGCTCGGATCCGGAGCCTGGTCCGGCGTGGGGGAGCGGAGCGGCTCGACGTGCTCCGCTACGGACCGCTCGCGCTGGATCGGCTGCGCCACGTGGCGATGGTCAATGACCGCGCGATCGATCTCACCCCCAAGGAATTCCAGCTGTTGGAGTTCTTCCTCCTGCACCCGGAGGAAGTCGTCCGCCGTACCACCCTGCTGGAGAAGGTCTGGGACATGCATTTCGACCCGGAAAGCAACGTGGTGGACGTGCACGTGGGGAACCTGCGGCGGAAGCTCAAGAAGGCGGCGGGCGCGAATCTGATCGCCACCCTCCGGGGCGTGGGCTTCTCCCTCAGGCGGAACGGCGACAGCGCCGAGGAAAACGAGACCAGCGAAGCAGCCGGCAGCAAAGCGAAGACGTGACCGCGCGGGTGCGGGCCGCTATTCTCCCGGCGGCCGCCGCTCTTTTCATAACTCTGGGCCTGGCACTCCTTCGGCCCGTCCCCACCCCCTGGCCAAACCGGGTATGGGAGACGGGCCTTCTTCTTACCGGGCTCCCAGTGGTTTGGCGGACCCTGGCCGGCCTGTTCCGAGGTCGACTGGCCGCCGACCTGGTGGCGATGCTCGCCATCACCGCCGCCATTATCCTCACCCAACCCCTGGCCGGACTGATCGTGGTCCTGATGCAGACCGGCGGCGAGGCCCTGGAGCGCTACGCCGAAGGGCGCGCGTCGGATGCCGTCCGGGAACTGGAAGCAGCCGCGCCCCGGATTGCCCACCGGTACGATGGAGCGACCGTCCTGGACCTGCCGGTCGAGGCGGTGGTGGTGGGCGACCGGCTCCTGGTCCGCCCCGGTGAGATGGTCCCCTGCGATGCGATAGTCGTCGCGGGAGAATCCCACGTAGACATCTCGCGGCTGACCGGAGAGCCGGTCCCCCTCCACGCCCGACCGGAGACTCATCTCATGAGCGGGAGTCTCAACGGCGAGGGTCCGCTCACCATCCGCGCCACCGCCCTGGCCCGTGAGAGCCAGTACGCCCGGATCGTCGATCTGGTACGCACCGCGCAGGCCAGCAAGTCGCCGCTGCAGCGGCTGGCCGACCGATACGCGATCTGGTTCACACCGCTTACCCTGGCGGTCTGCGGCATCGCCTGGCTGCTCTCCGGCGATGCGGTCCGCGTGCTCGCGGTGCTGGTGGTCGCCACCCCCTGTCCCCTGATCCTGGCGACGCCGGTCGCGGTGATCGGCGGACTCAACCGAGCGGCGCGTCGCAGCGTGGTATTCCGACACGGCGACGCGCTCGAACAGCTGGGCTCCACCACAGTGGCGATCTTCGACAAGACCGGGACGCTGACCATCGGCAGGCCGGAGGTCGCGGCGGTGCATTCGATTCCCCCGTTCCAGGAGCGCGAAGTCCTCCGCCTGGCCGGCGCGGTCGAGCAGGTCTCGGGACACCTCCTCGCCCGGACCGTGGTCGAGGCCGCCCTCGCTGCCGCGGCCCCCCTCCCGCCGGCCCACGACGTGGTCGAGGCCCCAGGCCAGGGCGTCTGGGGCCAAGTGGAGGGACGGACGGTCGCGGTGGGGGCACTCTCCTTCATCGGGAGAACGCAGCCTCAAGCGGCCGAGGGGTTCCGCGCCCAGGCGAACGGGGGCGACGGGCTCCGGGCGTTTGTCGCGGTGGATAACCAGGCCGCGGGAGTCATCGCGTACGCCGATCGCGAGCGGGCGGACTTGAAGGAGTTCTTCTCCCAGCTTCGCGCGCTCGGCTATCAGCGGATGCTGCTGCTCACCGGAGACCATCGGGCCAATGCGGAACGCGCGGCCATTGCGGCGGGAATCTCCGAGATCCATGCCGACCTGCTTCCCGAAGGCAAGGTCGAGGTGGTCCGAGGCCTGGTAGATGAGGGAATGAAGGTCGTGATGGTGGGCGACGGGACCAACGACGCGCCGGCGCTGTCCACGGCCACGGTCGGAGTGGCCTTGGCCGCGCACGGCGGCGGGATCACGGCGGAAGCCGCCGATGTGGTGGTGCTGGCGGACGACCTCACCCGAGTCAGTGAGGCGGTGGTGATCAGCCGGCGCACCATGCGAATTGCCCGTCAGAGTATCTGGGCCGGCCTGGGGCTGAGCACGGTCGCGATGGGATTCGCGGCCTGGGGACTGATCCCGCCGATTGTGGGCGCCGTCCTCCAGGAACTGATTGACGTCTCGGTCATCCTGAACGCGTTGCGGACCAGCATGCCGATGCCGTACGACCAGGCCAAGGTCTGACCGCCCTCAGGAGACCCGCCTTTGCTGATTCCCAAACTGTTCACCACCCTCCCCAGCTGCTCCAGGCAAACGGAGCATGGTGAGCGGCGCAAAGTTCCCAAGGAGGAGCGACGTTCATGAAGCGGGGGTTCACTAGATTCCTAGTGGAGCTTCATCCAGCCGAGGTAGCTTCACCGAGTTGGGGGAGGGGGGACTAGCGGCTCATCGTGTGACTCGAATGGGCTCCGACATCACCTATCGAAAAAAGGCCGGTCCGGGTCGCGATCGACCAGAGGCCCGCGGCCAGAATGATCGCCGCCAGCGCGCGACGAGCGGCCAGACTGCGAGCGCCGAAGCGTCGAATGCCGAGGGCGGCGATCGAGAGAGCGGGCAGGGTGCCGAGGCCGAAGACGGCCATGGTCAGCGCCCCCGCGCCAGGATTGGCGACTGCGATCGGGAGACTCAAGGCGGAATAGACCAGACCGCAGGGCAGGAGCCCGTTGGCCATTCCGAAGATCAGTTGGGCTCCGAGCGAGGGGCGGCCCAGGAACCGCTGCCCTAGCAAGGTCAGCCCGGGAAGGGCAAACTTGGGCTCGGGGATCAGCCCGGCCAGCCCGGCGCAGAACCAGATCAGGAAGGCGGCCGCCAGCGCGCCGGGCAACCAGACCGGACCGGGGATCACGGCGCCCAGGCTTCCGGCGACGGCGCCGAGCACGGCATAGGTCGCCACGCGGCCGAGATGCCAGGCAGGAAGTCCGCCGGGAACGCGAGCGCAGCTCGAAGCAAAGGCACCGCACATCGCGACGCAGTGCGGACTGCCCATGAGGCCGGCGACCAACGCGCTGGCAAGGAGGGGAATCATGGCCACCCTGGAGAGTGCACGTGGTACAACATAACCCTCGGCCCGCGGCCGACTCCGCGGTCTACGACGACCACATCGTCCGTCTGTTCTTCCTCGCGACCGTCACCTGGGCGATCGTCGGGATGCTGGTCGGCGTGATCATCGCGCTCCAGCTGGCCTGGTGGCCGGCCAACCTGGGCCTGCCGTGGACCACCTTCGGCCGACTCCGCCCGCTGCACACCAACGCGGTGATCTTCGCCTTCGGCGGCAACATCTGCTTCACCGGCATCTACTACTCGATGCAACGCCTGCTCAAGGTCCGGTTGTGGAGCGACGCGCTGTCTCGCTTCCACTTCTGGGGCTGGCAGGCCATCATCGTCGCCGCCGCGATCACGCTCCCGCTGGGCATGACCGAGTCGAAGGAGTATGCCGAGCTGATCTGGCCGATCGACGTGGCGATCGCGGTGGTCTGGGTCGCGTTCGCGGTGAATTTCTTCGGGACCATCGCCGTGAGGAAGGTCCAGCACCTCTACGTCGCGATCTGGTTCTACATGTCGTTCGTGATCACCATCCCGGTCCTGCACATCGTCAACAGCCTGGCCGTCCCCGCGACGCTGTTCCGGTCGTATCCGGTCTACGCCGGCATGACCGACGCCCTGGTGCAGTGGTGGTACGGACACAACGCGGTGGGCTTCTTCCTGACCACCCCGTTCCTGGGACTGATGTACTACTTCCTGCCCCGGGTGGCCGAGCGGCCGGTCTACAGCTACCGGCTTTCGATCGTGCACTTCTGGGCCCTGGTGTTTCTCTACATCTGGGCGGGCCCGCACCATCTGCTCTACTCTGCCCTCCCCGAATGGGCGCAGACGCTGGGCATGGTCTTCAGCATCATGCTGATCGCGCCGTCGTGGGGCGGCATGCTGAACGGCCTGCTCACCCTGCGCGGGGCCTGGGACCGGGTCCGCACCGATCCGATCCTCAAGTTCTACGTCGTCTCGGTATCGTTCTACGGGATGAGCACCTTCGAAGGGCCGATGATGTCGATCCGGGCGGTGAACGCGCTGTCCCACTTCACCAACTGGACCATCGGACACGTCCACAGTGGAGCGCTGGGGTGGGTGGGCATGATCTCGTTCGGCACCCTCTACTGGCTGGCCCCCAGGCTCTGGGGGCGTCCGCTGGCGAAGCCCGGCTGGGCCACGACTCATTTCTGGCTGGCGACCATCGGGATCGTCATCTACACCGTGTCGATGTGGGCCGCCGGCCTCACCGAAGGACTGGAGTGGCGGGCCATCGATCCGTCGTCGGGACAGCTCAAGTATCCCAACTTCGTGGACATCGTGAACCAGCTGCATCCCTTCTACTGGCTCCGGGTCATCGGCGGCACCATGTACCTGGTTGGCGCCCTGATGATGGCCTGGAACTTCGTCCTCACCATTCGCGGCTCGGCCCGCGCCGGGGAGGCACCGGCGCTGGCGACCGCCACCTGACCCGGGAGACCCCAGATGGCGACCGAGAATAAGGGCGAAGGGTGGCATCGCCGGGTCCTGGAAGGGCACCTCGGCCTGTTTGCGATCATGAGCACCATCGCGATCGCGATCGGCGGGATCGTGGAGATCGTGCCGATGTTCACGGTCTCGGCTGGCCCGGCGGCCCTGCCGGGAGTGACCCCGCTCACGCCGCTCGAGGTAGCCGGGCGCGACATCTACATCCGGGAAGGCTGCTACACCTGTCATTCCCAGATGGTGCGCCCGATGCGGGCCGAACTGCTCCGGTACGGCGAGTGGAGCCGCTCGGGCGAATACGCCTACGATCACCCGTTCCTGCTGGGCTCCCGCCGGATCGGGCCTGACCTCCAGCGGCTGGGCGGCAAGTATCCGGACGCCTGGCACTACGAGCACATGCGCGATCCGCGCAGCACATCGCCCGGCAGCATCATGCCACCCTACCCCTGGTTGCTCCAGGCTCGCATCGACGCCGCCGATATCACCGCCTCGGTGCGGGCGCTGCGGAGAGTCGGCGTGCCCTACACCGACGATCAGATCGCTTCGGTGCCGGCCCAGTTGGCGGCCGAGGGCCAGGAGATCGTGGCCCGCCTGGCAAGCTCCAGCATCCGGACCGAGCCGGATCGCGAGATCGTGGCCTTGATCGCCTATCTCCAACGACTGGGCAAAGACGGTAAGGCGGCCATCGCGGCAGGACAGGGAGGAGGACCCTCGGTCCCATGAACCACATCCTTCATGAAGGGGCCCAGACCGCCAGCCTCGGCTGGATCATGGGCGTGATGACGGTCCTCTTCTTCACCTGTTTCCTGGGTTGGATCTGGTGGGCGTATCGCCCGGCGAATCGAAAGCGGATGGAGGAAGACGCTCGCCTGCCGCTGACGGGTGACCAGCCATGAAAGAGCGCGATCAGATTCTCGGCCACGGCGCCGAAGCGGACGGAATCGAAGAGTACGACAATCCGCTCCCCGACTGGTGGGTCGGGCTGTTTCTGTTCACCATCGTCTGGGCGCTGATCTACGGGGTGCACTACCACTTCGTCGGCCACCGTTCGCAGGTCAAAGCGCTGGTGGCGGAGGTGTCGGAGGCCAAGAAGCGGTGGCCCCAGGCCGCCGCCGCGACTCAGCACCTGGCCATCACACCGGAAGCGATCCAGGCGGGGTCGGCGATCTTCACGGCCAACTGCGTCGCCTGCCACGGCGCAGACATGAAAGGGGGCATCGGCCCCAACCTCCTGGATACGATCTGGATCCACGGCGGGAAGCCGGAGGAGATCCTGCATACGATCACCTTCGGCGTGCCGGAGAAGGGGATGCTGACCTGGGGGCCGATCCTGGGGCCGGAGAAGGTGGCGCAGGTCTCGGCGTACGTGGTCGCCCGGAACGCGGAAGCCACAGGGCAGCCGGTCCCGGGAGCGGCAGAAAGTCACTGAGATGCTGGGGTTCGCTGGTACCAGGAAATGGGTGTACGCGATGGCGCAGGAGGGACGGTTGCGCCAGCTGCGGCGCTTTACCTCCCTGATTCTGCAGGCCATCCTGTTCATCACCCCATGGATCACGGTGAACGGCCACCCGGCCCTGCGGCTCGATCTCGAGGACCGCCGGGTCTACGCCTTCGGTTCGATCTACACCACATCCGACACCATCCTGCTGCTGCTGATCCTGCTGTTTCTCGCGTTCAGCCTCTTCTTCTTCACCTCGTTGTTCGGCCGGCTCTGGTGCGGGTTCGCCTGTCCTCAGACGGTATTCCTGGAGGAGTGGATCCGGCCGCTCGAGCGCTGGATCGAGGGGCCGCGGGGGGTCTGGATTCATCGCGACCAGGGGCCGATCTCGTTTTCGATGGTTTGGCGCAAGGCAGCCAAGTGGGGGATCCTGGCCCTCGCGGCCCTGGTGGTTTCGCTCACCTTCATGAGCTACTTCACCGGCGCCTCCCTGCTCTGGACCGGCGAGGCCAGCGGCACCGCCTACGCCATCGTCGGATTCTTCGCCCTGCTCTGGTTTCTCGACTTCGCCTGGTTCCGCGAGCAGTTCTGCAACTTCCTCTGCCCCTACGCGCGCTTCCAGGGGGCGATGACCGACGACCAGACGCTGCAGATCACCTACGACACGCGTCGCGGCGAGCCGCGCGGGGGCACCGACGCCAGGGACACCGGGCGCTGCATCGAATGCAACAAGTGCGTCGCCGTCTGCCCGCAGGGGATCGACATCCGGGACGGATTCCAGCTGGAGTGTATCGCCTGCGGAGCCTGCATCGATGCCTGCGATGACGTGCTCGGGCGGCTCGGCCACCAGGGGCTGATCCGTTACCTGCCCCTGGCCCAGGTCGAGAATCGGCGCACCCGCAAGCTGCGCCCGCGTACGGTGGCGTACGCCTCGCTGCTGACCGGAATCGCGGGCGCCTGGTTGGCCCTGCTCGCGGCCCGGGCCCCCTTCGAGGCCACGATGAATCGCGCGCCCGGCACGCTCTTCACCGAGGACCGGGACGGCTATCTCCGGAACACCTACCTGATGCGGATCACCAACAATGATCCCTCACCCGATTCGGTGTCGTTCTCCGTGCGGGTGGAAGGGCTGGAAGGCGCCCAGATCACCGCCCCGGACACTCGCCTGGCCTCGACCGAGAGCCGGACCTTCCCGGTCGTGGTGCGGGTTCCCGAGAGCGAGCATCTGGCCCGGACCGTCCCGATTCAGGTGCACGTCTCCCGTCCGGGTCGGGAGATCATTCTGACCGCCACGTTCAAGACCGCTGCCGATGAGGACGATGTTCATGGCGACCACGACTGACCGGCGCTGGCCGCTGGGCATCATCATTGGATTCCTGCTGGTCGGGCTGGTGAACGCCGGCCTGGTGTACTTCGCCGTGTCGGGGGCGGACCCCATTGTCAGCTCCTACGGCACCAGCAACCGCTGAGGCGCGGCGCGCCCCGGCCCGCTGTCCCCACTGCGGGGCAGCGGTCGAGGGAGCAGAGGACGCCTTCTGCTGCCACGGGTGTGCCGTGGCCTCTGAGATCATCCGGGGCGCCGGGCTCGAGCGCTACTACGCGGAGCGGGAGACCTGGGCCCCACGTCCCGAGCCTGCATCCGGGTCCTGGGATCGGGTTCCGGTGTCGCTCGACGGCAATGGCCGGGCGGTGGCGCGGGTCGCGGTGGATGGGCTCCGTTGCGCCTCGTGTGTGTGGGTCACCGAGCGGGTGTTGGAGAACAGCCCCGGGGTCTCCGCCGCCACGGTCAGTTACGCCACCGGCCGCGCCACCCTCCAATGGGATCCGACGGTCACCGACCTTCCCACATTGGCGGGAAGGATCGCCGCCCTCGGGTATCGCCCACGGCCGCTGACCGAAGCTGAGAAGCCCGATCGCGATCTGGCGGCCCGCCTCGGCGTCGCGGCTTTCGCTGCGATGAACATCATGCTGCTGGCCGCGTCGGTCTACGCCGGCTGGTGGGGAGAGATGGAACCGCGTTATTCGGCGCTGTTCCACTGGACCCAGCTGGTGCTGGCGACGCCGGTCGCACTCTGGTGCGCGGAGCCCTTCTTCCGAGGCGCCTGGGTCGGTCTCCGCAATCGCCGGCTCCACATGGATCTCCCAATCGCTCTGGGGATCTCCATTCTCTATCTGCACGGCGCGATCGCGACCCTGTTGGGCCGCGACGCCTACCTCGATTCCCTGGCCATGCTGGTCGCGCTGCTGCTGGCCGGGCGTCTGCTGGAAGCCCGCGGCCGTCGCCGATCGGCCGAGGCGGCACTCGCACTGGCGACCAGTGTGCCCCGCACCGCGCGACGCGAGACCGCCAGCGGGCTGGAGACGGTACCGGTCGAAGCCCTTCAACCCGGCGATCGGATCGACCTCGGCCCCGGCGACGAAATCGGCGCCGACGGCGAGGTCTGCGAAGGATCGGGCCAGGTGCGTATGGCCCTGGTGACCGGTGAGGCCGCGCCCGTCATGGTCGGCCCTGGCGATCGGGTGGTGGCCGGTGCAGTCCTGCTGGACGGCGCGCTGAGCGTCCGGGTCGAGGCGGCCGGGCGGAACACGTTGGTGAGCCGGATGGCCACGGAGCTGGAGGCGGCCACTGATCGCCCGGTGGAGCCGAGTGCCGCGGATCGGATCGCCCCGTGGTTCACGGCGGCGACCCTGATCATCGCGGCCGCCACGTTCACGGGATGGTGGCTCCTCCGCGGTCCCCCACCGGCCCTCACCGCCACGGTCGCGGTACTGGTCGTCGCCTGTCCCTGTGCCCTCGCTCTCGCCCAGCCACTGGCCGCCGCCGCCGGCCTCGGCGCCAGCGCCCGGCGGGGGCTGCTCCTGCGGTCCACGGAAGCGCTGCTTCGACTCGAGCGAGTCACCCTCGTGGTGTTCGACAAGACCGGTACCCTGACCGGTGGAGCGCTGCGGGTCGCGGCGGCAGAGTCGGAGACGCTACGCGTGGCGGCGGGGTTGGAGCGCTACAGCAACCATCCGATCGCCCGGGCCATCGTGGATGAAGCGATCCGCCGGGGTATTCCCCTGCCCCGTGCCTCGCGGGTTCAGGAAATCCCCGGCAACGGCCTCAGTGGCGAACTGGATGGGGAACAGTGGCGGTTGTCCGGCGGAGGGCCTGGCGAGGTTCGGCTGATCGACGAGCGGGGTGAGTCCCGGACCATCCGGTTGGCGGATCAGGTTCGTCCCGATGCGGCCAGGACGGTGGCGGCGCTCAAGAACGAGGGACTGCGAGTGGCGCTCCTCACCGGCGATCACCCCGACATCGCCACTCGGATCGGCGAGGCGGCGGGCGTAGACGAGATCGTGGCCCGGCAAGACCCGCTGGCCAAGGCGGCCTGGATCGCGGCGCGGCAGGCCGAAGGGAACCGGGTCGCCTTCGCCGGAGACGGAGTCAACGACGGCCCGGCGCTGGCTGCCGCGGATGTCGGTATCGCCATGGGCCAGGGCGCCTCGAGTTCGGTGCTGGTGGCCGATGGGGTGATCGCGACCGAGTCGCTGGGGCCGCTCCTGGCCGGCCGCCGGGCCGCGCGAGCCGCCCGGCGCGCCATCACGATCAATCTCAGGCGTTCCCTGGTCTACAACATTCTGGCGGTCACGGCCGCGGTCGCCGGGCTGGTGAACCCGCTGGTGGCCGCGGTCTTGATGCCGTTGTCGAGCGGGCTGGTGATCTGGGGGGCCTCCCGGGTCGAGGCCCGGGTACGGAGGGAGGAGAAATGAACGCCATCCTGTTTCTTCTGCCCATCGCCCTGATTCTGGGCGCGGTGTTCGCGGGACTGTTCATTCATGCCGTGCGAAGCGGGCAGTTCGACGATCTCGACGACCCGCCGCGGCGGATCCTCAAGGACTAGGTACGAACCATTCACGAACAGAAGGGTTTTCACATGTCGCTCACCCCGCTGCATCTGCATCTGATGTTTAATCATATCCCGATCCTGGGAGCCATCTTTCTCACCCTGCTGCTGGCCTACGCCTTGTGGCGGAGCCAGCCCGAGCTCCAGCGATTGACCCTGGCGTGTACGGCGCTCGTGGCCTTGCTCACCGTTCCGGTCTATTTCACCGGCGAGCCCGCGGAGGAGGCAATCGAACACACGCAGGGTTATGACGAAAAGCTGGTGGAGCAACACGAGGATCGGGGAAAGATCACGATGATAGTCGTCCTGGTGACCGGTGCTGCCGCCGTGGGGGCCCTGGCAATGGCCCGCGGGGGCAAGTCTCTGCATCCCGGTCTGGTGCGGCTGGTGCTGGTCGGCTTGGTGGCCTCGAGCGGTATCGCCGCCTGGACCGCGCTGGACGGCGGGCAGATTCGGCACCCGGAGCTCAGACCTGGCTGGACCGCCCCGGCGGGGACCGAGGCAGGCGAGGACTGAGTGTAACCGAGCCTTCACGGCAGCCTCAGCCCGATTTCAGGGGCCCGGTGGAAGAATTGGGGGCCGGTGCAGCAGATCCACTTGTCGGGAGGGACCCATGGGCAGCATTGTAAAGGTGATCGAAGTGATCGCACAATCGGACAAGAGCTTCGATGCGGCGGTCCAGAATGCGGTCAAGGAAGCGGCCAAGACCGTGAAGGGCATCAAGTCGATCTGGGTCGACAACTTCTCCGCCGCGGTTGAGGGAGACAAGATCACCCAGTTCCGGGTGAACGCGAAGGTTTCGTTCCTGATTGAAGGGCGGAAATGACGCGGCCGCCCGCCGGAGGGTGGCCGCGGTGAGCGGGGCGGGCAAAACCCAGACCCCGACCAGGCGGCGGCCCTGGACCAGGAGCCGGCGGGTGAGCAGCCAGATGGTGGAATCCTCACGGCGGAGCGTGGCCGAGCAGCCCATCACCGAAGTCGAGGTGGGCGAGGCGGCGTTTCTCTGCCTGAAGGGAGAAGGGGAGCCGGGCGGGGCAGCGTTCCGGGAGGGGATCCGGCGGATTTACGCGGTGCTTTCACGGTTGCGTCGCGCCTATCGCCGAGCCGGCGGGAAGGGGTTCCATCCCGGCCCCCTCGAGTGCCTCTGGGATCCGGATGAGGCCGCCTCGACCCCGCGTGACCGATGGCATTGGCGGCTCCTGATCCGGGTCCCCGATACGGTCACCGAGGCAACCCTCGATGCCGCACGGATCGCGGTAGAGGATCCCAGGGGAACCGGGCCGGCACCGGTCTGGTTGCTGCGGTGGCGGGAAGGCCGCGCGATCGAGACCCTGCACGTGGGGCCTCACCAGACGGTATCGGCCGCCTATGATGCGCTCGAGGCGTACGCGCAGGTGCACGGATTGGTGGTGACCGGACCGGCGCACGAGATCTACCTGAGCGATCCCCGGCGGACCGGTCTGGGGCGACCGAGAACCCAGGTGCGAACGCCGGTGCGGGAGCAGTAAGCAGGAGTAACAGGTTGGAGGCGGGTGTGGGCGACAGGGTGTTGAATCCGTATTTCCGCAGGACCGCCGTGCGCGCGGCGCGCGGCCTCGAGGACCATTGCCTCCCGGATCTGACGCAGGAGACGCGCCCATGAGGCGCTTCGCGGATCGTGTCGAAGCGGGGCACCGCCTGGCCGAAGCCCTCCAGCAGTACCGGGGCGACCAGCCCCTGGTGCTGGGCTTGCCTCGGGGCGGCGTGCCGGTGGGGCTCGAGGTGGCGCGGGGGATCGAGGCGCCCCTCGACGTGCTGGTGGTGCGGAAGATCGGAGCCCCTGGCCATGCCGAGTTCGCGGTTGGTGCGATCGCGGCGGGCGTGACCATGCTGCACGACGAAGTGATCGATCAACTGGGCATTTCCCGCGCCCGCCTGGCGCGCACCATTCAGGAGGAAATGCTGGAGCTGGAGCGACGCAATACCCTCTACCGCGGCAAGCGTCCACCGGTCTCCGTGGAGAACCGCACGGTGATCATCGTGGACGACGGCCTCGCCACCGGTGCGACCGCCACCGCCGCGGTTCGCGCCATCAAGCGCCAGCACCCCAGGCGCGTGATCTTCGCCACGCCGGTCGGCGCGGCGGAGAGCGTGGCGGCCCTGCGCGCCGAAGCGGACGAGGTCGTCTGTCTCGAGACCCCGGATGACTTCCGCGCGGTGAGCCGTTGGTACGATGACTTTTCACCCACCAGCGACACGGAGGTGATGGAGTGCCTGGCCAAGGCACACACCGGCGCCGCAGTCGCGGGGAAGGAGATAGCCCAATGACCACCACGATGATTCAACCACGCAGTGTGGAGATCCCGATCGGACGCCATCGGCTCCCGGGCGACCTGGCAATCCCAAGCCCCTGTCAGGGCCTGGTGATCTTCGCGCACGGGAGTGGCAGCAGCCGGCTCAGCCCCCGGAACCAGATGGTGGCCGAGTACCTGCAGCGCGGCGGACTCGGCACCCTGCTCTTCGATCTGCTCACCGAGTCGGAAACCCAGAGCCGGGCCAATGTGTTCGACATTCCGCTGCTCGCCGAGCGGCTCGAGGCCGCCACTGACTGGGTGAAGACCCAGCCCGAGATCACGGAGCTGCCGATTGGCTATTTCGGAGCCAGCACGGGCGCCGCCGCCGCACTGGTCGCCGCGGCGGAAGGGAAGCTACCGATCGGCGCGGTGGTGTCGCGGGGCGGCCGGCCCGATCTGGCCGGCGACGCCCTGAATAAGGTCACCGCGCCTACCCTGCTCATCGTCGGCGGGGACGACGAAGCGGTGATCGGGCTCAACCACATGGCCCTCGAGCGGCTCACCTGCCACACGAAGCTGGTGATCGTGCCTGGGGCCACCCATCTGTTCGAGGAGCCGGGGACGCTGGAGGAGGTCGCCAGGCTGGCCGAGGAGTGGTTCCTCAAGCACCTGGCCGGGGCGAAGGGCTAGAGCATCCAAGGTCGGAGCCCCGAGCCACGACTCTCGTCGAGGCTCGGGGCTTTTCTGTCTCTTCAAGCTTCAGCGGTTCGCTCGATTTAGAGCTTCAGGAGCGCAGTCAGGGCTGTGATGGTGGCGATCCACAAGAGCAGCGTGAGACGCGCCAGTCGTCCCTCGGCCATACCGATGCGGGCCAGCAAACTCCCCTCGAGGCGAGCCAACCCGGTTTGCAGCTCGGTGCGAAGCTCGGCTGCGCCGGATCGAACCTCGGAACGGAGCTCGGCTGCACCCGATTGGACCTCGGTACGGAGCTCCGCTGCTCCGGATCGAACCTCAGTGCGGAACTCAGCGAGCTGGTGGTCGAGCTTCGCCTCGAATCGGGAGAAGTTGAGCTCGTTCAACTCTCGCAGCTCATAGCGATAGGTCGCGTCCACCTGGTTGAGCCACTCCACGAGCTCGTTGGTGAGCTCATCGCCGAAGGTCTCATAGAACTTGCGGGACAGCTTCGCCGTGACCGGCATGGAGGTGGCTCCAGGTTGATCCCGACGATAGCATAAGGTACGCTCGGCCCGCAGTGATAATCAATTCCATGCTGCCGGGGGCGATTCCATCCGAGACCGTCCCCGCGAGGTGAGCGGCAACATCCTCGGAGTGGCGCAAGGTCGTACTGCCCCATCGCCCACCCGCCAACGTCCACGCCAGCCGTCTTGCGGGTGGCCTCCGACCATCGGCAGATGGCGGGCTCTAGCGCGGGCTCGCGAAGAGCGCGACCGGTCTCCGGATCCATCCGGGCTCCTGCTCCGCCGGTGCGCCCGCAGTGGCCTCACCCAGTGCCGCCACTGGGAGCGCCGTGCCCGCAACCGCCGCGGTGGTGAACCTGAAGCGCTCCGACACAGTCTGGCCGATATCCCCAGCCCCGAGGTCTAGTGACCGTACAAACTCTAGGGTCGCTGCCTCGTCCACGGACGCGATGGGGATGAATCGGACAACGTGCCAGTGGTAACCTGCATTCCCCGGGAGGCCCATCCCGACGCTGCTCAAGTCCGGGATAGTCGCGTCTGCCCTCGTCGTGAACACGAAGAACGTCGGATTCGTCGAGTTGTCGGGGAACACTTCGACCACGTTGACGCCGGTTCCCCCTCCTTGTGTCCAGCTGAACGGCGAGGCGACATCGACAGCCGTGGCCCCGTCCACCGGCACCGCCAGGCGCCCTGCAGGCTCGAGTGGAACGGTGATGTTGAGGGGGTTCCCGCTGACCTCGCGTTTGAAGAAGTAAGACAAGCGCGAAGCGGGATCGCTGGCCAAGAAGGCCACACCGGACGCCAGTCCGCCGATGTCGGGCACCATCTGCGTGAAGTCACTGCTGAGTAGGCCCTGCGCCGCGACGATGGTAAGCGTCGGCCCCCCGAACGTGAGAATGACGTGTTGCTCGTTCAAGGTGTAGCCGGCCGGAACCGCGACGGTACCGCTGATCGTGTGCTCGGGTGGGTCGGCAAGCTCGGTCTCGGCGAAGTCCTTGCCGGGAAAATCACCTCCGCCATTAATCGTCAGTGCCTTGCTCACGAAGCCGTCATAGTTCCAGGGCGAAGGGCCTCCGATGCGCAAGAGGTACAATTGTCCCGACTGCGTGGTGGCGGAGCCCTGCCATGAGACGGTCATCGCGTACTGACCGGTCGCAGGATCCGCAGCGACGACGGCCCCAGTCACGGGGTCGCTGAGAAAGAACACCAGCGTGGTCTTGCCGGAGGCCGGTGGCGCCATTCCGCCGATCGTCGCGGCCCGAGTTGGGCCCGTGAAGTAGGGGGACAGTAGACTGGGATTGGACCGCGTGAGGCCCTGGTAAATCACTGCCGAATTGGGCGCTACCGCATTGGGACCTGGCACGATCACCGCGATGTCATAAGGCGTCCCCACGCCGGAAATCGAGAAGCGCCCGTCCGATCCGGTGGTCACTGGGCGCCCCCCCGGCACCAGTACCGTGGCGCCGCCAATAGGTTCGCCGCCGAAGTCCCGCACCGATCCGCTGACCACCATGCCGTTCGGTTCAGTTCCGCCATCGTCGCTCCCGCATGCCACTAGGAGGCCGAGGCCCGCCAAGCCGAGTGTGGCGCCTCTGAGCAGCCGGTTCATGGGTCTTCCTCCCACTCAATATTGGTGACTGAGCCCCAGCGCCCCCGCGATGTTGAGGCGACCATGGCCGTAGTACGGATCCATCCCGGGGTCGCCGAGGTCGTCGGCCGATTCGAGAATCCGCGCTCGGATCAGCCCGGGGTTCCCGTGACCCAGCTGCGCCACCAGCAGCGCCGCGAGCCCGGCGACGTGCGGCGCAGCCCAGCTGGTGCCCAGGCCCTGCGCCACGGGCTGGCGGGCTCGACATGCCGGAGCCACCGTGGACTGGGTCGGCGTCGTCGTGCAGGGCAGCCAGACTCTTCGAAATTGGCCCACATCGCCGGCGCCACCGGGTGCGGCGACATCAATGGCCGAGCGGCCGTAGCCGCTGTAGGGCGCGAAGGCATCCACTTCCATCCAGGGTCCATTCACGCCGGCGGCGGCAGTGGGCCCGGTCGCGGAGGCGCAGACCGCCGTGGCGGCTTCGCACGGGAACCGAACCAGATCGCCATTGTGATCGAGGTCGGCCGCGTCATTGAAGGGGACCGAGACGAGGAGCGCGCCCTTCCGGAAGGCGTAGGTCACCGCCCGCTCGAAGGCCGCCGCGATACCCGGGTTGACGCGCTTATCGAACTCGTGGCCGCGGCTGACGTTAATGACGTCGGCGCCCTGGTCCGCTGCGTACAGAATGCCGCTGAGGAGCCGGCCCGCGGAACCCGCCGAAGTCGAGTCCGCGACCTTGACAGCGAGGAGCGTCACGAATCGGTTCACCCCGGCCACGACCTTCGCGTTGCTCGCGACGATGGACGCGGCGGCGGTGCCGTGCCAGAAAAGGTCGCTGAAGGGGAGCCGGCCGGGATAGCGCGCAGCCACATTCTCCTCCGGGACGAACGACTTCGAGCGCGCCAGATCCACCAGCCCGACGAGGTCCGGGTGCAGGTAATCGATGCCGGTGTCGAGGATCGCAACCACCACGTCGCGGGAGCCGAGGTGGCCGGCGGCCCACGCCTCCGGGGCGAACACGGCCCGCAGGTTCCAT
>Ga0210138_1000018_pt1 | contig 39303 bp, 36 predicted proteins | sample Browns_ThreeSqC__FD_184850 | JGI IMG/M metagenome (GOLD analysis project Ga0210138, IMG submission 184850) | Wetland microbial communities from the San Francisco Bay, California, USA, that impact long-term carbon sequestration -... | ecosystem: Environmental > Aquatic > Marine > Wetlands ... | reverse complement strand
GGCCAGTCCCCATTCGGTCCCGGTCTGTAGACCTTGAACCCCGGGAACCATGGTGATTCCGTCCCCCTCGCCATCCATCTGAACTCGACGTCGTTCGACACGAGCACCCGGCCGCGTCCGCCGACCCCGGCATGGAGATGCGTATTGGTGTTGCTGACGCCCACGTACTCGTCGATCTGTGCGAGCAGGGCGAGCATCCCTTCGAGGTCGTCGTTCAGCATGGAAAGATCGGCCATTCTCCCCGACGTGCGGGCCGCGAGCCGCTCGAGCTCCGCCGGTCGCGGATTCCTCTGCAGGACCAGCACCGTTCCCGGCAGCGCGGCCGCGAACTCGGCGACCGACTCGATCGGCAACGCCTTGAACGGCGCCGCATAATCGACCGTTGCGGGCGACGTGCCGCCGCGCCATGTCAGCCCGGTGAGCGGCCGTGCCAGCCCCTCCAGCCGGGCGCGCGCTTCCGCCATGCGGGCGCCGAGCGGGCGCAATCGCAGCGGCGCGGGAAGCTTTGGGCCGGTCGACCCGAGCAGGTACGGAAGGTCGCCCGTAACGATCCAATCCGGTTCCCGCAGCAGGTCCAGGTGCTTGTCGACGCATTCGTCCGCGACTCCGCTGCGGTTCACGATGCCGACGAGACGAGGGTCTACGGCAACCTCGATGCGAGCGGCGCCACGTGCGCGCAGTTCCGCCGCAAAGCGCAGAAAAAACAGCTCGTCGCCCAGGCCCTGCTCGCCATACAGCTTCACCGTCCGGCCGTCGAGGCGCGCGGGCAGCGCGTCCGCGGCTGGCGTTTGATCAATCCTCCGACCCGCCCTGATGAGCATCCCGGCCCGGGTCGGACGTTCCAGGTACTCGCGCCAGCCATTCTCGAAATCGCCCAGCGCAAGCAGCAGCTCGCTGAGCGAAAAACGCAGGCGTCCGTTGCGCTGAACCCGCGCGATGCCCTCCCGCAGGACGGCAACCGCGGACTCGAACTCCTCGGCGATCCACTTCGCGCGCGCCAGGCTGGCCAGCGCCCCCGCGTCGGCAGGTGTGACTGCGAGGATGCTCTCGAACAGCGCCTGCGCCTCGGCATGCCTGCGGGCATGCAACAGGGCCTGACCCAAATTCAGGCGCACCTCGCTCGAATCCGGCCTCAGTTTCAACGCGCGCTCGAAACTCGTGATCGCCTCTTCGATCCGCCCGCTGCTCTGCAGCGCAAAGCCCAGCGTATTGTGGTAATCCGCCTTGCGCTTGGTCAGCGCGATGGCGCGCTGCACGGACTCGAGGGCCTCTTCGCCGCGGCCCTGGCGCAGCTGCGCGATGCCGAGCAGGTGCAGCAGCTGGTCGTCGCGCGGATTCATCGCAAGCGCCGAGCGAAACGTCCGCTCGGCCTCCTCGAAGCGATTTCGCTCGAGCTGCTCGAGCCCCTTTTGCACCCGCGCGGCGAAATCGCCGATCATCGCGCGTCCTCGAGTGGGATATCCCGCTCCGTCCGATCTTCATTCGCGCGGCTCGAGCTGAAGTCCCGCAGCACCTCGTCATACACTGCGGACCAGTCACGTTCGGGCCCCGGCCGGTAGACCCGGAAGCCCGGGAACCACGGTGATTGCGCCCCCTTGGCCATCCATCTGAATTCGATGTCGCTCGGGACGAGCACCTTGCCGGGTCGGCCCACGCCGGCGTACAGGTACATGTTCGTGTTGCTCACGCCGACATATTCGTCGACCTGTGCGAGCAGCGCGAGCATGCCCTCGAGATCGTCGTTCAGCATGGAGAAATCCTCCAGTCGTCCCGGGGCACAGCTCGAGATCCGTTCGAGCTCGGCCGGCCGAGGATTCCTTTGCAGCACGATCAGCGTGCCCGGCAGGCGGGCCGCAAACTCGGCAAACGCGTCGGGCGGCAGTTCTCTGAATGACAGGGGCAGCCCGCCGGGCTTGGGCGGCGTACCGGCGCGCCAGGTCAAGCCGATGAGGGGTCGCGCCAGACCCTCGAGCTTGGAGCCAATCTCCGCAAGGCGATCCTGCAGCGGATCGAGCCGCAGCGGCGGCGGAAGGTTCTGCGCATTCGAGCCCAGCAGGTAAGGCAGATCGCCGGCGAGTAACCACTGCGGCTCGTGCAGGCGGCGCGGGCTTCTTTCTACACAGTCGTCTGCGATGCCGCTCCTCGCCACCATGCCCATTAGGCGGGGGTCGACGGCCACCTCGATGCGGGAGGCACCGCGCGCGCGCAACTCAGCGCCAAATCGCAGGAAGAACAGTTCGTCGCCCAGACCCTGCTCGCAGTGCAGCTTGAATGTGCGGCCGTCGAGCTGCGCGGGTAGTCTGGCGAGCTCGGACGCGTCGTCGTTCCTGCGCTCCGCCTCAACCAGCATCAGGGCGCGGCTAGGACGTTCCAGGTACTCGCGCCAGCCATTCTCGAAATCGCCGAGCGCCAGAAGAAGCTCGCTAAGGGTAAAACGCATGTAGCGATTCTCTGGAACCCGCGCGATGCCGTCGCGCATGACCGCAACCGCGGACGCGAAATCTCCACCGATCCACTTCGCGTGCGCCAGCCCTGCCAGGGCTTCCAGATCGATTGGATTGGCTGCGAGGAGCTTGCCGAACAACGCCTGCGCCTCGGCGTAGCGGCGTGCCTGCAGCAGAGCCTGGCCGAAATTGAAGCGCGCGTCCGCGACGTCCGGCGCCAGCTTGAGCGCCCGCTCGAAGCAGCCGATCGCCTCGTCGACCCGCCCGACGTCGCGCAGCGCGCAGCCGAGCGTATTGTGGTAATCCGCCTTGCGCTTGGTGAGCGAGATCGCACGCTGCACGGACTTGACCGCCTCTTCGCCGCGGCCCTGGCGCAGCTGCGAGATCCCGAGCAGGTGCAGCAGCTGGTCGTCGCGCGGGTTCATCGCAAGCGCAGCGCGGAAGTTCTGCTCGGCCGCCTCGAAGCGCTCGCGCTCGAGCTCCTCGAGGCCCTTTTGCACGCGCGCCGCGAATTCGCCGATCACCTCGCGCTCCGTCCCCGGCCGGCGCCGCGCCCCCTCATCGCGCGTCCTCGAGGAAATTTCTCAGCAGGGCGTGGCCGTGCTCTGTCAGCAGCGCCTCCGGATGGAACTGCACGCCCTCGACCGGCAGCGTGCGGTGGCGAACGCCCATGATCTCGCCGTCGTCCGACTCCGCGGTGATCGCAAGACATTCGGGCAGCGAATCGCGCTCGATGACGAGCGAGTGATAGCGCGTGGCAATGAAGTTCCCGGGCAGGCCGGCGAACACGCCCGTGCCCACGTGGCGCACGGTAGAAACCTTGCCATGCATGACCGTCTGCGCCCGCACCACCCGTCCGCCGAAGGCCTGGCCGATCGACTGATGACCGAGGCACACGCCGAGGATCGGCACCTTTCCGGCGAGCCGCTGTACGAGCGCGACGGAAATGCCGGCTTCGTTCGGCGTGCAGGGGCCGGGCGAAATGACGATGCGCCCGGGATGCAGCGCGGCCACCGCATCAACGCTCATCTCGTCATTGCGCACGACGCGCACCTCGGCGCCGAGCTCGCCCAGGTACTGGACCAGGTTGTAGGTGAAGGAATCGTAGTTGTCGATCATCAGCAGCATGACAGGCTAGCCACCTTTCGCAGCCGCGATGAGCGCGCGGCGCAGATCGCGCACGGCGCTGTCCCAGTCGCCCGCCCGCGGCTGGCGGAACAGGCGCGCGCTGGGGTACCACGGGCTGTCGCTCCGCCCGCGCAGCCAGCGCCAGTCCGCGGCGAACATGAGCAGCACCCAGACCGGCTTGCCGAGCGCGCCTGCAAGATGGACGACCGACGTGTCCGAGCTGATGACAAGGTCGAGTTGCGCGATCGCCGCGGCGGTATCGGCGTAGTCGGTGATCGCGTCGGCGAGATCGATGATGCGCCCGGGCGGCGCCTGCGCGAGATCGGCGGCACGCGGCCCGACCTGCAGGCTGAACCAGCGTACACCCGGCACATCGAGCAAGGGCATGCAGGCGGCGAGCCCGACGCCGCGGCGCGGCTCGCTGCCCTGCACCGGGTTGCCCGCCCAGGCGAGACCGACGCGAAGGCCGGCGCCCTCGAGCCCGATGCGATCCGCCCATTCGCGCGCCAGGCGCGGATCGGGTGCCAGGTAGGGAATTCGCGCCGGCACGCTTTCCAGCGTCGTCCGAAACGCGAGCGGAAACGACGCCATCGGGATCTGCAGCTCGTGCGGCGGAATCGGCGCGTCGCGGTCGATGAGCACGGCCCATTCGCTGAACGGCGCGCAGAGGCGACGCAGCGCGTGCGGCAGCTCGAGCAGGATCGTGGCGCCGCGCTCGGTCAGCAGCGGCACAAAGCGCAGGAACTGGATGGTGTCTCCAGCGCCCTGCTCCGAAAGCACGAGGACGCGCTTTCCGCTCGGATCGGAGTCTCCGCGCCATACCGGTGCGTCGCTTACGGGCGGTGGAAGCGCCGCTGCGCCGCGTCGAAAGCGCCACTCGTGCTCCGGCCAGCCGCGCAGGTATTCCCCGAGCGCAAGCAGCGCCCAGGCGCGGTTCCAGTGCGCGTCGGCATGGTCGGGGCGCAATGCGATCGCCTGGTCGTAGCTTAAGACCGCCTCGGCGTCCCTCTCCAGGGCGCGCAAGGCGTTGCCACGGTTGAGATGCGCATCGGCGTTGGCGGCGTCGAGCGCTATCGCGCGATCGTAGGCGGCAAGCGCATCCGCGTCCCGTCCCAGCGCGCGCAGCGCGTTTCCCCGGTTGTAATGACTCACGGCGCTGTCCGGTGCCCGTGCGACGGTAGCATCGAAGCTGCGCAGGGCGTCCTCGTAGCGCCCGAGCGCATGCTGGATGTTGCCGCGGTTGTAGTGCAGCGCGGCGTCTCCGGGGCGAATCGCCAGCGCCCGATCGTACAGGCGCACGGCCTCGTCGAGACGGCCCTGGGCAAAACACACCTCGCCGAGCAGATGCAGGGCATCCACGCTGGCAGGATCTTCCTCCAGGAGCAGTTCGAGGAGGCCTTCCGCGGAGACCCAGGCGCGCGCCTGCACATACTGCAGCGCCCGCTCAAGCGCGGCGCGCTGCGCCCCGCGCTCAGGTCGTCGTATCTCGCGCTTCTTCGCCATCGCGCGCCCGGGCCGAATCACGCGACGGCCCGCCGCGTCGCTGCGGCAGCGGCGGCCTGCTCGGCATCGACCACTTCCGCCGCACGCAGGATGGCGCGCGCCTTGTGCAGCGTCTCCTGCCACTCGGATTGCGGGTCGGAGTCGGCGACGATTCCGGCGGCGGCCTGCACGTGCAGTGCGCCGTCCTTGAGGATCGCGGTGCGGATCGCGATGGCAACGTCCATGTCGCCGTTGAAGCCGAGATAGCCCACCGCACCGCTGTAGACGCCGCGCTTCACCGGCTCGAGCTCGTCGATGATCTCCATGGCACGCACCTTGGGCGCGCCGGTGACCGTGCCCGCGGGGAAGCTCGCCTTGAAGACATCGATGGCGTCCAGCCCCGATGCGATGCGACCCTCCACGTTGGACACGATGTGCATCACGTGTGAATAGCGCTCGACCACCATTTGCTCGGTGACCTTGACGCTGCCAATGCGCGCGACGCGGCCGACGTCGTTGCGCCCGAGGTCGATCAGCATCACGTGCTCGGCGCGCTCTTTCGGGTCGGCGAGCAGTTCCCGGGCAATGCGCTCGTCGTCCTGCGCGCTCGCCCCGCGCGGCCGGGTGCCGGCGATCGGGCGCAGGGTGACGGTGTCTCCCGACAGCCGCACCATGATCTCCGGCGAGGCGCCGACGACGTGGTGGTCGCCGAAATCGAAGTAATACATGTACGGCGAAGGGTTTAGGCTGCGCAGCGCACGGTACAGCGCGATCGGTGGCGCCTGGAAAGCGCGCGTGGTGCGCTGCGAGATCTGCACCTGCATCATGTCGCCCGCGTTGACGTAGTCCTTGCAGCGGCGCACCGCAGCAAGAAAATCGGGCTCGGTGAAGCTGCGCTCGAGGGCGGCCGGCTCTGCAGGCGCAGCGTCCGACGCGACTGCGAGCAGCGCGCTCTCGGGCAGCGGCGCGGCGAGCCGGTGGCGCAGCGCCTCGAGGCGAGCCTGCGCGGCGCGCCAGGCCTCGGGTTCGCGCGGGTCGGCGTAGACCACGAGGTAGAGCTTGCCGAACGCGTTGTCGACGACCGCGAGCTCATCCGACACGAGCAGCAGCATGTCCGGCGTGCCGAGCGGGTCGGGCTTGTCCGCACGCAGCACGCGCGGCTCGACATGCTGCACGGTCTCGTAGCCGAAGTAGCCGACCAGGCCACCGCCGAAGCGCAGCGCCGCGGGCACCGGTGCGACGTGCTGGTTCTTCAGCCAGCTGCGCGCGTATTCGAAGGGATCGGCGTTGTCGACCCGCTCGAGGGTGACGTCAGCGCCGCGTGCATCGCGCAGGAGACGGCGCACCGTGGTTCCCCGCGCCTCGATGCGCTCTGCGCAGGCCGGACCGATGAACGAGTAACGGCCGAAGCGCTCGCCCCCGACCACCGATTCGAGCAGGTACGAATACGAACCGCCGGCAAGCTTCATGTAGACCGCGAGCGGCGTGTACAGGTCGGCACGCGCCTCGGCGACGACGGGTACGCGCGTGTAACCCTGTTGTGCGAGCTGACGGAATTCGCGCTCGTTCATGCTGTGCTCCAGCCTCGGTTCGAGGCGCCAGAAATTCGTGACGGAAATGCGGAGTTGCGGCCCTTGGCATCCGCGCCGCCCGGGCCGCGCGGGGACGCGTGAAGATCTAGCGGCGCCAGAGGCGCCAGCTACGCCAGAGGGCGCTGCCGGGTTGCGGCAGGTGGAACTGAAGGTCGATCGTCACGTTGGCGATGGTGGAACTTTCAGCAACTTCGCGGCTTCACGAAGCGTTGCGACTATACCATCGGAATCGATCTCGCGCAGCCCGCGCCCCTCCCGGTAGCCATAGGGCACGAGGAGAAACCGGCAGCCGGCGGCGCGCGCGGCCTCGGCGTCGTTCGACGAATCGCCGATCAGGCAGGCCTCGGCCGGGCTCACTTGGAGGCGCCGGCAGGCCTCGAGGACGATCGCCGGGTCGGGCTTGCGCGCCCCGGCGCGATCGCTGGTGACGACGGCGTCGAAATACTCGCGCAGTCCGCTCGCTGCGAGCAGCGGCTCGGTGAAACGCGCCAGCTTGTTGGTCACGCAGGCCAGGCGCAGTCCCGTCGTCCTCATCTCCACGAGACCTTCGGCCACCCCATCGAAAGCCTTCGCAGCGGCGCCGTTCAGCCGCGCGTAATGCTCGGCGAAGCGCACGCAGGCCGCGTCGAAGAGCGCATCCTGCGGCGGCGCGCCGGCGCTCGCCTCGAGCACGCGCCGCACCAGATGCGCGATCCCCTTGCCGACGTAATCGCGCACCGTCTCGAGCGCCAGCGGCGGCCGGCCGAGCTCCGCGAGCGTGGCGTTGGCGGCGGCGGCGAGGTCCGGCGCAGTGTCGAGCAGCGTGCCGTCGAGGTCGATCAGCGCCGCGCGCGCCGCAAACTTCGCCACGCGCGCGCGACGCTCAGCTGCGCCCGGCGCCCGCGAGCCGCGCACGCATCTCGCGGATGGTCGCGGCGTAGTCCTTCGAGCCGAAGATCGCCGAACCCGCGACAAAGGTGTCGGCACCCGCGGCCGCGATCCTGGCGATGTTTTCGGTTTTCACCCCGCCGTCCACTTCGAGCCAGATCTCGCGTTCGCCGCGCAGCGCATCGATCCGCCGCCGCGCCTCCGCGATCTTGGGCAGCACCGCATCGATGAACCGCTGGCCGCCGAAGCCGGGGTTCACGGACATCAGCAGCACCAGGTCGACTTTGTCGAGAGTGTGATCGAGCCAGGCGAGCGGCGTCGCCGGATTGAACACCAGCCCCGCCTTGCAGCCATGCTCACGGATCAGGCCCAAGGTGCGGTCGACGTGGCGCGAGGCCTCCGGGTGGAAGCTGATCAGGTTCGCGCCCGCCTCGGCGAAGTCCCCGACGATGCGGTCGACCGGCTCGACCATCAGGTGCACGTCGATCGGAATACGCAGGTGCGGGCGCACCGCCGCGCAGACCAGCGGCCCCACGCTCAGGTTCGGCACGTAATGGTTGTCCATCACGTCGAAGTGGATGAGGTCCGCGCCGGCGGCCTCGACCGCCCGCACTTCCTCGCCGAGTCGTGCAAAATCCGCGGACAGCACGCTCGGCGCAATGCGGAAACGGTCGCCCATAGTGCGCGCGAGTTTACAATGCGGGCATGTCGGACGAGAAGCGTTACAGCATCGAGGTCAGCGCGCGTACGCAGTACCTGCCGGCGCAATCGGACGAGGCGGCGGGAAAGTTCGTCTTTGCCTACGCCATCACCATCCGCAACACCGGCAGCGTCACCGCGCAGCTCCTCAGCCGGCACTGGGTGATCACCGACGCGCAGGGCCTGGTGCAGGAAGTGCGCGGGCTCGGCGTCGTGGGTGCGCAGCCGGTGCTCGCGCCCGGCGAGCAGCACGAGTACACGAGCGGGACGTCGATCGCCACCCCGGTCGGCACCATGCGCGGAAGCTACCAGATGGTGGCCGAGGACGGCACGCGCTTCGAAGCGCCGATACCGGAGTTCACGCTCTCGATGCCGCGCGTGCTGCACTAGTACTTCAGCGCTCGCTTTCGTCGCCGTTGCGCTCGCGCTCCGAACCCTCCGGTTCGCGTTTCTCCGGCCAGGTCCACCACACGATGAAGGCGGCGAGGCCAACGGCAAGTCCGATTTCGAGCAGGATGACCCACATGCCGCGCAGCGCTGATCCGAAAAGCTCCCAGGGAACGACGCGGCTTGCCACGCTCGCCGCGCTCGCGTGCATTCTAATGCTCGCCGCCTGCGCACCGTGCCCCAAGTGCCCCGAGAAACCTGCGCCGGTCACCGCGCGCTACGAGCAGGCCGAATTCGCCGCGCTGCCGGGGTGGTCGGCAAGCGCACCGGCGGACGCCCTGCGCGCATTCCTCGCCGGCTGCACCCGCGTGCGCCCGGATGCTGCGCTCGCCCCGGCCTGCGCCCGCGCGCGCGAGGTCGCGCAGGACGATGCGGCGGCACGCGCATTCTTCGAATCTGCGTTCACGCCGTATGCCGTCGCCTCGTCCGAAGGGCAGATCCGAGGCCTGATCACGGGCTACTACGAGCCGTTGCTCGATGGCCGCCGCGTCCGCAGCGAGCGCTTCGCAATCCCGGTGTTTGGCGTGCCGCCCGACATGATCGTGGTCGACCTCGCCAGCCTGTACCCGGATCTGAAGAATCGCAGGCTGCGCGGCCGCATCGAGGGCCGCCGCCTGGTGCCGTACTACTCGCGCGCCGAGATCGAGCGTGCCGACGGCGCTTTCGAGGCACCGGTGCTCGCCTGGGTGTCTGATCCGGTCGAGCTTTTCTTCCTGCAGATCCAGGGCTCCGGGAGAATCGCGTTCGACGACGGTTCGCAGCTGCGCCTCGGTTACGCCGACCAGAACGGACACCCCTATCGCTCGCTCGGCCGTTACCTGGTAGAGCGCGGCGAGCTGAAGATAGAAGACGCTTCGATGCAGGGCATCCAGGCCTGGGCGGCCGCGAATCCGGACAAGCTGCGCGCGGCGCTGGATGCCAATCCGAGCTACGTGTTCTTTCGCGTCGTGCCGGAGCTGCCCGCGCAGGACGGGCCGATCGGCGCGCTCGGCGTGCCGCTACATGCGGGCGTGAGCCTTGCGGTAGACCGGCGCTTCATCCCGCTTGGCGCCCCGGTGTACCTCGAAACGACGATGCCGCTGTCGGATGCGCCCCTCGAGCGGCTCGCGGTCGCGCTCGACACCGGTGGCGCCATCCGCGGACCGGTGCGCGCCGACTTTTATTGGGGCAGCGGCGCGCAAGCCGGCGCGATGGCCGGCCGCATGCGCCAGCAGGGCCGGCTATGGCTTCTGTGGCCGCGCGGGCTGCGGCCGCCGCAGCCCTGAGGCCGGCGCTCAGTTCTTCGTCGCCGCCGGCCGCTCGTCCAGCGCGGCCGCGAGACGATCCGCGGGCAACCCGCCGCGCAAGCGCTCGCCCGTGCTGAGAAACAGCGTCGGCGTCGAATTGACGCCGAGCTGACGTCCCAGCGCCAGCACTTTCTCGAGCGGGGTTTCGCAGCTCGCGCTGCCCGTGGGCTGTCGCTTGCGCAGCGCAAGGTCGAGCCATGCCGTGGCCCGGTCGGCCGAACACCAGACGGCGCGCGAATGATCCGACAGCTCCGGCCGGATCACCGGGTACATGAACACGTAGATCGTGATGTCGTCTACGCGCGCCAGCTCCTGCTCGAAGCTCTGGCAGGCCGGGCAATACGGATCCGAGAACATCGCGAGCACGCGCCGGCCGCTGCCGCGCTTGATCTTCACCGCCTGATCGAGCGGCAGCGACTCGAACTTGATCGCCGACAGCTTCTGCAACCGCTCCTCGGTGATGTTGCGGTTGGCGCGTGCGTCGTACAGGCTGCCCGAGATGATGTAGTTGGCCTTGGCGTCCGTATAGACGATATGCGGTCCTTCGGGCGTGCTGAGGTGCACCTCCCACAGTCCCGGCATGGGCGCGCGCTGCACGCTTTCGACACGTCCGCCGCCGAGCTTCGACTGGACGATCCGTCGTATGTTGTCGGTGTTGGCCGCGCCATCGTCCGCCGCGGCGGACAGCACGAACGCGAACGCCGCGAGCAGGCAGGCAAGGCGGGACAGGGGCTTCATTTCGTCTCCAGGGGGTCGCGCCTCAGCTCATCGCCTGGCGCATCAGCAGGTTCCTTATGACCGGGAGGCGCCCGGTCAAGTTCAATCCGTGGTTGCGCAGCCGCGCGACCCCGAGGTCGGGCGAACGAAACAGCCGGTACAGGCCGTGTACCACCGCGTCCATCGCGAGAACCGGTTCCGCCCTGGCCCGCTCGTAGCGGCGCAGGAATCGCCAGGCACCGATATCGTCCACCGGTGTGCGCGCGGCGAGCACCCCGGCGAGCGACCGCGCGTCCTGAAAACCGAGATTGGCACCCTGACCCGCGAGCGGGTGCACGACGTGCGCCGCGTCTCCGATCAGCGCGACTCGCGGCGCGACGAGTCGGCCCGCCTTGACCCGACGCAGGCTGAATGCACGCGGCGCGCCGACGAGCGCAAGTTCGCCGACCGCGCCGCCCGAAGCCGTCTCCACTTCGCGGCACAGCGCGGCAGGCTCGAGCGCAAGCAGCTGCTCGGCTCGGCGCGCGGGCAGCGACCAGACCATCGAGACCTGCGCGCCCGGCAGCGGCAAGAGCGCCAGAACCGGCCCGCCCTGAAACCACTGGCGCGCAACGTTGCCGTGCTGCCGCGTGCAGGCGAAATTGGCCACCACGGCGCTCTGCCCGTAGGCTTGCACGCGCGCGCCGAGTCCCGCCATCGCGCGCAGCGGCGAGCTCGCGCCGTCCGCGGCGACGACCAAGCGCGCGCGCAATTGGCGGCCGTCCTCGAGCTGCAGCTGCGATTCACGCTCGCGCACATCGAGCGCCAGGCAACGCGCCGGCTGCAGCAGCGTGCAGCGTTCGTCGCCCTGCAACGCACGCCACAGCGCAGCCTGCAGCACCGCGTCCTCTACGATCCAGGCCAGCTCGCCGACGCCGGCGCGATACGCGTCGAACACCAGCTGCGCACGCCCGTCGTCGCCGTGCACGTGCATCGCGTGCACCGGCGTGAGGCGCGACTCGGGCAGCAGCTGCCAGACGCGCAGCGCACGCAGAAACTCCGCGTTGCCCGGACTGATCGCATAGATGCGTGCGCCGAACGGCGCGCCCTCGGCGGGCGCGGCCGGAGGCGGATCGGGCGCAAGCACCGCGACCTGCAGGTCGCGCGCTGCGCGTGCAAACGCGAGCCCTACGAGCCCCGCACCAACCACTGCGACGTCGACGTTCATGGCGGCATTCTAGCGAGGCTCGGCGCAGGTCGCGTCGGCACGCGACAGGCTCGACGCGGCAGCTTGACCCGCGACCCGTCGCAGGGCGACAATCCGGGCCCTTTTCCCGGGGGCGAATTAGCTCAGCTGGTTAGAGCAGCGGAATCATAATCCGTGGGTCCGGGGTTCGAGTCCCTGATTCGCCACCACTTCCCTCCTGCGACGGCGCCTGCGCACGGCGCGTCGCGAGCGCCCCGAGCGACGAAACCTCGGCGCACAACGCGTACAATGCGGTCCGTGGCAAATCGTCCGCGCGTCTCGTGATGTCCTGGTCGAAATTCCGGCCCCTGGCGGTCGTCCTCGCGGCGCTGCTGCTCGCCGGTCCGGCCGCGGCGCAGCTGCGCTCGATCCCGGTGAACGCGGAACGCGCCCTGCTGCGTCCGCTCGGCGGCATGATGGTCGAGCTGAACGACGAGCCGCTGCGTCTCGCCGCCGGAGCCCAGATCCGCGATGCGACGAACCGCATCGTCCTGCCGGCGACGCTGCCGCCCGAGTCGCTGGTCAAGTTCACGCTCGACCCGCAGGGCCAGGTGTACCGCGTCTGGATCCTCACCCCCGCGGAAGCCGCGCAGCCCGACCTCAAGCAGTGAGCACCGGCAGGCCCCGCGTGAGCGGCAAGCTCCATATCCGCAGCTTCGGCTGCCAGATGAACGCGTACGACTCGGACCGGATCGCCGACGCGCTCGCCGAAGCCGACGGCCTCGAGCGCACCGACCGGCCCGAGGACGCCGACGTGATCGTCTTCAACACCTGCTCGGTGCGCGAGAAGGCGCAGGAGAAAGTGTTCGCCGACCTGGGGCGCATCCGCCACCTGAAACGCGCCAACCCCGCGCTCGTCGTCGCCGTGGGCGGCTGCGTCGCGAGCCAGGAGGGTGCGGCGATCGTCGCGCGCGCGCCTTACGTCGACGTGGTGTTCGGCCCGCAGACGCTGCATCGCCTGCCCGAGCTGATCCGCAGGCGCCGGCGCTCCGGCGAAGCCCAGGTCGACATCAGCTTCCCCGAAATCGAGAAGTTCGATCATCTGCCGGCACCGCGCGTAGACGCTGCGTCGGCATTCGTCTCGATCATGGAAGGTTGCAGCAAGTACTGCACGTTTTGCGTCGTGCCCTACACCCGCGGCCCCGAGTTCTCGCGCAGCTTCGACGATGTCGTCGCGGAGATCGCGGATCTTGCGGCGCAGGGCGTGCGCGAGATCACGCTGCTCGGGCAGAACGTAAATGCCTGGCGCGGCACGATCGACGGCGCGCCCGCGGATTTCGCCGCGCTGCTCGGCTACGTCGCCGAGATCGATGGCCTCGGACGCATTCGCTACACGACTTCGCACCCGCGCGAATTCACCCAGCGGCTGATCGATGCGCACCGCGACCTGCCGCAGCTCGCCGCACACGTCCACCTGCCCGTGCAGTCGGGCTCGGACCGCATCCTGGCGGCCATGAAGCGCGGCTACACGGCGCTCGAGTACCGCTCGATCGCGCGGCGTGTGCGCGCGGCGCGCCCGGGCATCAGCCTGTCGTCCGATTTCATCGTCGGCTTCCCCGGCGAGACCGAGGCGGACTTCGAGGCGACGCTCGCGCTGGTGCGCGAGATCGGCTTCGATGACTCGTTCTCCTTCGTCTACAGCCCGCGCCCGGGGACCCCGGCCGCGGAGCTGCCGGACGCGTTGCCGCGCGAAGCGAAGCTCGCCCGGCTGAAGCGGCTGCAGGCGCAAATCGAGGCGCAGGCCCGAGCGATCCGCGCCGCCAAGGTCGGCCGCGTCGAACGGCTGCTCGTCGAGCGGCCGTCGAAGAAGGATCCGTCGGAGCTGAGCGGGCGCACGAGCAGCAACCATGTGGTGAACTTCAAGGGCGACGCGCGCCTGATCGGTCGCTTCGTCGAGGTGCACATCGAGGCTGCGATGGCGCACTCCCTGCGCGGGCGCGTGGCATCCGAATGCTCCGACGCGCGCCTTGGCTAGCGGATCGCGCGTTGCGCCGCATACCGAGCCCGTGAGCCGAGTGGCGCCCTCGCGTCCGGTCCAGGTCCGGCTCGAGCCCGTCGACAACCAGCGTCTGGCGCGCCTGTGCGGCGCGCTGGACGCGAACCTGCGCCAGATCGAGTCGGCGCTGGACGTTTCGATCGCGCGCCGCGGCGCGCAGTTCACCGTGCGCGGCGATGCGCGCCAGGCTGCGCGTGCCGCGCAGGCGCTCGAAAACTTCTATGCGCGCACCAACGACGAGCTTTCGATCGACGACGTGCAGCTCGGCCTCGCCGAGCTGATGCACGGCCGGCCCGGCGCGGTGCAGGCGGAAGGTCCGCAACTGCTCACCCGGCGCGCCGATCTGCACGGGCGCACGCCGCACCAGGTGCAGTATCTCGAGAACATCCTCGCCCACGACGTGACCTTCGGCACCGGCCCGGCAGGCACCGGCAAGACCTATCTCGCGGTGGCCTGCGCGGTCGACGCGCTCGAGCGCGACAGCGTGAAGCGCATCGTCCTGGTGCGGCCCGCGGTCGAGGCCGGCGAGCGGCTCGGTTTCCTGCCGGGCGACCTGGCGCAGAAAGTCGATCCCTATCTGCGCCCGCTGTACGACGCCCTTTACGACCTGATGGGCTTCGACAAGACCGGGCGCCTGCTCGAGCGCGGCTCGATCGAGCTCGCTCCGCTCGCGTACATGCGTGGGCGCACCCTGAACCAGGCGTTCATCATCCTGGACGAGGCGCAGAACACGACGCCCGAGCAGATGAAGATGTTCCTCACGCGCATCGGCTTCGGCGCCAAGGCGGTGGTGACCGGCGACGTCACGCAGATCGACCTCGCGCGCGGCCAGAAGAGCGGTCTGATCGAGGCGCGGCGCATCCTCGCCGGGGTTCGGGGTATTGCATTCACCGAGTTCGGCGCCATGGATGTCGTGCGCCACCCGCTGGTGGCCCGCATCATCGATGCCTACGAAAAGCACTCGGACGACGGCTCGGAGCCGTAAGCCGGGCGTGCGCATCGCCGTGCAGCGCGTCACGCGTGCGCGCGGCGTGCCCAGCGCGCGGCGACTGCGCGCCTGGGCGCGTGCCGCCTGCCCGCCGCGCGCCGAGCTGACGCTGCGCGTGGTCGGCCTGGGCGAAGCGCAAGCGCTCAACCGCGTCTACCGCCGCCGCGCCTACCCCGCGAACGTTCTTTCGTTTCGCTACGAACGCAGGGACGCGCTGCACGGCGACATCGTGCTGTGCCATCCCGTGGCACTGCGCGAGGCACGCGCGCAGGGCAAGACGACGACGGCACACTACGCGCATCTCGTGGTGCACGGCGTTCTGCACCTGCGCGGTTTCGATCACGCGCGGCGCGCGGCCGCGACACGCATGGAAGCGGCCGAGCGGCGCATCCTGCGCGGCCTCGGTGTCGCGGATCCCTACGTCCTGCCGGCGAGGACGGCGCGCCGGGCGCGGTAGAATGCGCTCCGCGTCCCCGGGCGCGCTTTCGATGAACGACCCTTCGAATCCGAGTCTGCTGGAACGCCTCTCGGCGCTCCTGATGCGCGAGCCCGAGGACCGCGAACAGCTGATCCGGCTGCTGCGCTCCGCACACGATCGCAACCTGCTCGACGCCGACGCCCTGTCGATCATCGAGGGCGCGCTTACGGTGTCGGAGATGCAGGTGCGCGACATCATGATTCCGCGCGCCCAGATGGATGTCATCGATATCAACGAGCCGGTTGAGACCTTCATTCCGCAGGTCATCTCGACCGCGCACTCGCGCTTCCCGGTCGTCGACCAGAACCGCGACGACGTGATCGGGATCCTGCTGGCAAAGGACCTGTTGCGCTACTACGCGGGCGAGGAGGAATTCAACGTGCGCGACATGCTGCGGCCCGCGGTCTTCGTGCCGGAATCGAAGCCGCTGAACGTGCTGCTGCGCGAATTTCGCGCCACCCGCAATCACATGGCCATCGTCGCGGACGAGTACGGCGGCGTCGCGGGGCTCGTAACGATCGAGGACGTCCTCGAGCAGATCGTCGGCGAGATCGAGGACGAGTACGATTTCGACGAGGTTGCCGACCACATCATCGCCGAGCCGGGCGGGCGCTACCGGGTGAAAGCGCTGACACAGATCGCGGACTTCAACGCCGCGTTCGGCACGCACTTTCCGGACGAGGAATTCGACACGGTGGGCGGATTGGTCATCGCGGAGCTCGGGCGGGTGCCGAAGCGCGGCGACACGCTGACCCTGCAGGGGCTGCGACTCCACGTGCGCAATGCGGACAGCCGGCGTGTGCACACGCTCATCGTCGAGAAGGTGAACTGAAGTGGCGCGCCGCGCGAGCCTGCGCGGCGCGACGGCGGCGCCCGGTCGCCGATGACGATTCTCGCGCGCGCGCGTCTGAGCGAGCGCGCGGCGCTGCGCGCGCTGATCGCGCTCGCCGCGGGAGCCGTTGCGGTCGGTGGATTCGCGCCGCTCGGCCAGCCGCTCCTTGCGCTCGCCGCCTGCGTCGCGCTGATTCACCTGTGGCAGGCCGCGCCCTCCCCGCGTGCCGCGTTTGTCGCAGGACTGTGCTTCGGCTTGGGAATGTTCGGCGTGGGCGTGTCATGGGTCTACGTGAGCCTGGCGCGCTTTGGCGGCATGCCGGCGCCGCTTGCGGGCATCGCGACGCTTGGCTTCTGCGTCATTCTCGCGCTCTACCCGGCCTGCGCCGGCTGGCTGCAGGCGCGCGCGCCCGGTCCGGCCTGGGTGCGCGCCGCGCTCGTCGCACCCGCCGCATGGACGGTGCTCGAGTGGATGCGCGGTTGGGTGCTGACCGGGTTCCCCTGGCTTGCCATGGGCTACGCGGCGATCGATACGCCGCTGGCGGGCTATGCGCCGCTGGGCGGCGTGTACCTGCTGTCTCTGGCAACGCTGGCATGCGCCGGTGCGCTGTGGTGCCTGGCCTGCGGACCGGGGCGCGCCCATGCCGCTGTTGCATTGGGGCTCATCATCGCCGGCGGCGCGGCGCTGCAGACAGTGCGCTGGACAGCGCCGCTGGGCCTCGCCACGCGCGTCACCCTGTTGCAGGGCAACGTCGCGCAGGATCTCAAGTTCGATCCGGTGCGCTATGCGCGCACGCTGGAAACCTATGCGCAGCTCGCGGAGCGCTCGCGCGCGCGGCTGATCGTGATGCCGGAGACCGCGCTGCCGCGTTTCCTCGATCTCGTAGATCCCGCGTACCTGGCACGGCTGGAGGCCCTCGGGCAGCGCAACCGCGGCGACCTCCTGATCGGCGTTCCGTTGCGCGATGCCGGCGGGCGTTACACCAACAGCGTCGTCAGCCTGGGAACGTCGCGCCGCCAGGCGTATCACAAGGTGCACCTGGTGCCCTTCGGCGAGTTCGTCCCGCCGGGGTTCGCATGGGTCATGCGCTGGCTGGCGATACCGCTGTCCGATTTCTCCTCCGGCGCACGCGTGCAGCCGCCGCTCGAGGTCGCCGGGCAGCGCGTCGCGGTGAACATCTGCTACGAGGACGCCTTCGGCAGCGAGATCGCGCGCGCGCTGCCGGCGGCCACGCTGCTCGTAAACGTCTCGAACGTCGCCTGGTTCGGCGATTCGCTCGCGCCCGCGCAGCACCTGCAGATCGCGCGCATGCGCGCGCTCGAGACCGGGCGCATGGTGCTCACGGCGACCAACACCGGGATCACCGCGGCGATCGCGGCGGATGGCGCCGTGCTCGGCCGGTTGCCGCAGTTCGCCCAGGGCCAGCTCGAGGTGGCGGCGCTGGCCTATGGCGGAGCGACGCCATTCGTCCGCCTGGGCAACAGCCTCGCGCTCGCTCTGGCCGCGTTGCTGCTCGCAGCTGCCCTGCTCGTCGCGCGCCTGCGACGGAGCCGGTAAAATCCGCGTCGTTCTGCCGCGCGCGCAAGTGACGTGATCGCGTGCTGCGGGGCTTCGCCCACATGCCGACCTTTCAGCAGATCATTCTTCAGCTCGAGCGGTTCTGGGACCGTGAGGGCTGCGCGCTGCTTCAACCCTACGACATGGAGGTCGGCGCGGGCACCTTCCATACCGCGACCTTCCTGCGCGCGATCGGGCCGGAACCCTGGAATGCGGCCTACGTGCAGCCTTCGCGCCGTCCCAAGGACGGGCGCTACGGCGACAACCCGAACCGGTTGCAGCACTACTATCAGTACCAGGTCGCGCTCAAGCCCTCGCCCGCGGACATCCAGGACCTGTATCTCGCCTCGCTCGTTGCTCTGGGCGTCGATCCCAAGGTGCACGACATCCGTTTCGTCGAGGACGACTGGGAATCGCCCACGCTCGGCGCCTGGGGGCTCGGCTGGGAAGTCTGGCTGGACGGCATGGAGGTCACTCAATTCACGTACTTCCAGGAAGTCGGCGGCCTCGCCTGCAAGCCGGTGCTCGGCGAGATCACCTACGGACTCGAGCGCCTCGCGATGGCTCTGCAAGGCAAGGAATCCGTGTTCGAACTGGTCTGGACGCCCGGCGTGCGCTACGGCGACGTGTATCACCAGAACGAGGTCGAGCAGTCGCGCTACAACTTCGAGCTGTCGAATGCGCAGATGCTCTTCCGCCACTTCGGCGAGTTCGAGGCTGAGGCCGCGCGCCTGGTGCAGGCGCAATGCGTGCTGCCGGCCTACGAGATGGTGATGAAGTGCTCGCATGCCTTCAATCTGCTCGACGCGCGCGGTGCCATCTCGGTCACCGAGCGGGCAGCGTACATCGGTCGTGTACGCACGCTGGCGCGAGCGGTCGCTCAGGCCTATTACGAGTCGCGCGAGCGCCTCGGTTTTCCGATGTGCGCGCGGCAGTCGCAGGCGGCGTAGATGGCGGATGCTACGCTGCTGGTCGAGCTGCTCACCGAGGAGCTGCCGCCGAAATCGCTCGCGCGGCTCGGAAAGGTGTTCGCCGAGGTCTTGGCAGAAGACCTCCGCAACGACGGGTACCTCGAGAAACACGGCGAGGTACATTTCTACGCGACCCCACGTCGGCTCGCTGTATCGATCTCAAACGTTCGCGAGACCGCGCCCGACAGAGAAGTCCTCGTCAAGGGTCCCGCCGTGCGATCGGCCCTGGACAAGGATGGGAAACCGACAGGCGCGCTCGTTGGATTCGCCAAGAAGCGTGGCGTACCGGTTGACCAACTCATTCGCTTCGACGACGGCAAACAGGAAGTCTTCGCGCATCGGGACATGGCGAGGGGCGGTCGACTCGACGCCCATCTCGATACCAAGGTGGCGGCGGCCCTGGAACGCCTCCCCGTAGCGAAGATGATGCGCTGGGGCGCGGGCGACGCCGCGTTCGTGCGCCCGGTGCACGGGCTGGTGATGCTGCACGGTGCGCGCGTCGTTCCCGGCACGGTGCTCGGCCTCGCCTCCGGTCGCATCACGCGCGGCCATCGCTTTCTCGGCGCGGCTTCGATCGAGCTCGCCAACGCGGACGAGTACGAGCGACGCCTGCTCGAGGACGGACGCGTGATTGCCGACTTCGGCGCGCGGCGCAGCGAGATCGAAGGCATGCTGCAATCCGAGGCCAAGCGTCAGGGCGCGCGGCTGGGCGAGACCGCCGCCCTGCTAGACGAGGTGACCGCGCTGGTCGAGCTGCCGACCGTGTACGCGGGAAAGTTCGATCCGGCATTCCTCGATGTGCCGCAGGAATGCCTCATCCTCACGATGCAGCAGAACCAGAAGTACTTTCCGCTCTTCGACGCCTCCGGGAAGCTGCTGCCGAAATTCCTCATCGTGTCCAACATGCGCGTGGACGATGCGCGCCACATCGTCGGCGGCAACGAGCGCGTGGTGCGACCGCGCCTCGAGGACGCACGGTTTTTCTACGATCAGGACCGCAAGACGCGGCTCGAGGCGCGCGTGCCGCAGCTAGACAGGGTCGTCTACCACAGCAAGCTCGGCACCCAGCTCGAGCGCGTAGAGCGCATCCAGCTGCTCGCCGGGTCGATCGCGCGCGCCCTGGGCGCGGACGCGGCTGCAGCCGAGCGCGCCGCCTGGCTCGCCAAGGCGGACCTGCTCTCGGGCATGGTCGGCGAATTTCCCGAGCTGCAGGGCGTGATGGGCCGCTATTACGCGCTAAACGACGGCGAGGCCGGTGACGTCGCCGACGCGATTGAAATGCACTACCGTCCGCGCTTCGCGGGCGATCAGCTGCCGGAAGGAAACGTAGCCTGCGCGGTGGCCCTGGCGGACAAACTGGACGCCATCGCGGGGATGTTCAGCATTCGCCAACAGCCCACCGGCGACAAGGATCCCTTCGGACTGCGGCGCGCGGCGCTTGGCGTAATCAGAATCCTGATCGAGCGCGAGTTGCCCCTATCGCTCAGCGAATTGGTCAGCGCGGCTTTCGAAAGCGACGCGTTTGCCACGAAGACCCCAGTCGAGGTACAGGAGTTCATCTTCGAGCGCCTCGCCGGCTATCTGAAGGATCTGGGCTACACCACGCTGCAGGTCGATGCGGTGCTCAGCAAGCATCCCGCTCAACTGAACCTTGTACCCAGGCAGCTCGAAGCGGTTCGCTCGTTTCAGAATCTGCCGGAAGCGGAAAGCCTTGCAGCCGCGAACAAGCGCGTCTCCAACCTGCTCCGACAAGCAGAGGCAAAGGGCGAATCCTTCGCCCATGCCAGGACTGCGGAACTGCGCGAACCCGCCGAGCGAGCGCTGCATCAGGCCATTCAGTCGACGTCCGCGAAGGCAAACCCGCTTTTCGAGCGCGGCGACTACGCGGGCTACCTGAAGGCGTTCGCGGTGCTGAAGGACCCGGTCGACGCGTTCTTCGACAAGGTGATGGTCATGGTCGACGATGACCGGCTGCGCCACGGTCGTCTGGCGCTGCTCGCCGACCTGCGCCAGGCCATGAACCGCGTCGCCGACATCTCGAAGCTCGCGGCATGAAGCTCGTCATCCTGGATCGCGACGGCACGATCAATTTCGACAGCGACCAGTACATCAAGTCGCCGGAGGAATGGCAGCCGATTCCCGGCAGCCTCGAGGCGATCGCCCGCCTGACGCAGGCGGGCTACCGCCTGGTCGTCGCCACCAACCAGTCCGGGATCGCGCGCGGGCTGTTCGACGTCGCGGCGCTGAACGCAATCCATAACGCGATGCACCGCGCGGTCGCGCAGTCCGGTGGGCGAATCGAGGCCGTGTTCTTCTGCCCGCACGCAGCCGATTCGGACTGCGCCTGCCGCAAACCGAAGCCGGGCATGCTGCTCGAGATCGCGCGGCGCTTCAACTTGTCCCTCGAGGACACGTGCATGGTCGGCGACTCGCTGCGCGACCTGAAGGCCGCGGCGGCCGCGGGCGCGCGGCCGGTGCTGGTGCTGACCGGCAAGGGCCAGTCGACGCAGGCAGCCGGCGGACTGCCGGCGCAGACGCGCGTGTTCTCCGATCTGGCGACGTTCGCGGCACAGCTCGCACCGTGACCGCGCTGCGTTCGGCGCTGTTCGCGGCGGCGCTGGTCCTCATCACGCCGCCCTACGCCGTCTTCATTCTCTTCACCTGGGTGCTGCCGCGTCTTGCGCGCTACCGGATCATCTCCGGCTGGTCGCGCTGCATGGTCTGGCTCGCGCGCTGGATCTGCGGCATCCGCTGGCGCGTCGAGGGCCTGGAGCACCTGCCCGCGCGGCCCTCGGTCATCCTCGCCAAGCATCAGTCGGCCTGGGAGACGCTCGCCTTCCAGCTCATCTTTCCGCCGCAGGTGTATCTGCTCAAGCGGGAGCTGCTGTGGATCCCGTTCTTCGGCTGGGGGCTCGCGGCGATGAGCCCGATCGCGATCGACCGTGCGCGCGGTCGCGCGGCGCTGCGCCAGCTCGCCGTGCGCGGCGCCGAGCGGCTCGCGCAGGGGTTCTGGGTCGTCGTCTTTCCCGAAGGCACGCGCATTGCGCCGGGCCGGCGTCGCAAGTATCAGCTCGGCGGCGCCTGGCTCGCCGCGCGTACCCATGCGCCAGTTGTCCCGGTCGCGCACAACGCGGGCCTGCGTTGGCCGCGCAACGGCTTTCTCAAGCGTCCCGGCCTGATCACGGTGCGCATCGGGCCTGTGATCGAGAGCGCCGGGCGTACGGCAGAGAGCATCAACGCGGCGGCGGAAGCATGGATCGAAGAACAGCAAAGCGCGCTGTGCCCGAGCAGCTGAGCCTGTTCGGCGTCCGCCCCTCTGCGGGCGCGGCCCGGCGCGCGGCTCTGCTCGGCGGTCAGTGGGTCGAGTACCGCTTCGCGCGCCGCCATCGCCGCACGATTGCGATCACGGTCGACGCCACGGGACTTTCCGTCAGCGCGCCGCTGAATGCCGCGTGGCGCGAGATCGACGGCTTTTTGTCGGAGAAGCAGGACTGGATCCTCGAGCGCCTCGCCGAATGGGCGGGCGTGCGGCGTGCGGCGCCCGTCCTCGGGCTGTGCGGCGACAGGTTGCCCGTGTTCGGCGAGCCGCTGGTGCTCGAGGTCGACGCGGGCCGCGCCGCAGTGCGCCGAGCCGGCAGCCGGCTGCATGTGAGCACACCCGTGCCGAGCGCGTGCCATCGCGTCGTCGCGCTGCTCCTGCGCTGGCTGCGCGCGCAGGCGCTCGCAGCGCTCGAACCGCGCACCGCGGCCGCCGCCGCGCGCCTCGGACGCAGCGCGCCGGCGGTCGGCATTTCGAACGCCGAGCGTCAGTGGGGTACGTGCAACGCGCGGGGCGCAATCCGCTACAGCTGGCGTCTCGCACAGCTCGCGCCATCGCTCGCCGACTACGTCGTTGCGCACGAGGTCGCACACCTGGTCGAGCTGAATCATTCGAAACGATTCTGGCGCGTCGTCGAATCGCTGTATCCTGACTGGCGCGAAGCCCGCACCCGCCTCGAGCGCGAGGGCGCGGCACTACCGTTGATGGGGAGAACCTCATGAGAATGCTGCACACCATGCTGCGCGTCGGCGACATGGACCGCTCGGTGAAGTTCTACACCGAGGTCCTCGGGATGAAGCTGCTGCGCAACACCGATCGCCCCGAGCAGAAGTATTCGCTCGCCTTCGTCGGCTACGACACGGAGGACAGGGCCACCGTGCTCGAGCTGACCTACAACTACGGCGTCAACAAGTACGACCTCGGCTCAGCCTACGGCCATGTCGCGATCGAGGTCGACGACGCCGCGAAAGCCTGCGAAGCGGTGCGCACGAAGGGCGGCAAGGTGACGCGCGAAGCGGGGCCCGTGAAGGGCGGCACCACGGTCATCGCCTTCGTCGAGGATCCCGACGGCTACAAGATCGAGTTCATCGAGCGCAGGTCCGCGCGCCAGTGAGGGTCCATTCAAGGGGACTTCGCCCCCTTGATGGGATCTGTCCTAGCCGCGCTGCTCGATGCATCGCATGACGCGAACGTAGTCCTCCGGCGAGAGATTCTCGGGTCGCAGATTCGAGTCCAGCGCGAGCGCCGTGAACTCTGCGGCCTCGAGCGGCAAGGCATTCTTCAGTTTCTTGCGCCGCGCAGAAAACGCAGCCGCGACCAGCTTCGAGAGCCGAGCGTAGTCCACCTCCGCTCGCGCTGCAGGCGCGAGCGGCGACAGCCGCACCACCGCGGACTCGACCTTGGGCGGCGGCCGGAATGCGCCGGCTGCGACGCGAAACAGCATGGTGGGGTGAAAGCGCGTCTGCAGCATCACCGACAGCCGGCCGTAGGCCGGCGTCGAGGGCCGCGCCACTATGCGCTCGACCACCTCGCGCTGCAGCATGAAGTGCATGTCGCGCAGGCGCTCTACGAAGCCCGCCAGGTGAAACAGCAGAGGCGTCGACACGTTGTACGGCAGGTTGCCGACGATTCGCAGGCCGAGCGGCAGGCGCCCGAAGTCGAAGTCCAACGCGTCTGCCTCGTGCACCACGAGGCGCTCGGCCGGATGCGCCGCGCGCAGGCGCACCGCCAGGTCGCGGTCGATCTCGATCACCTCCAGGCGGCGCAGCCGCTCGAGCAGCGGCGCTGTCAGCACCCCCTCGCCGGGGCCGATCTCGATCACGCAGTCTTCCGGCTCCGGCTGGATCGCCGCCAGCAGGCGTGCGATCACGCCCGGGTCGTGAAGAAAATGCTGCCCGAAGCGCTTTCGCGGCCGGTGCGAACTCACGCCGCGAGCGCCACGCGGCGGGCGAGCTCGATCGCCAGCTGCACCGCCTCGCGCAGGCTGCTCGCGTCCGCCAGACCGCGGCCCGCGATATCGAGCGCGGTGCCATGGTCCACGGAGGTGCGCACGAACGGCAGGCCGAGCGTCACGTTCACCCCGCGACCGAAGCTCGCGTACTTGAGCACGGCAAGACCCTGGTCGTGATACATCGCGAGGGCGCAGTCCGCACCCTCGAGCCGCTGCGGCACGAACAGCGTATCCGCGGGAAACGGGCCTTCGACTCGGATGCCCGCCGCGCGAGCCTCCGCGAGCGCAGGCGCGATGGTATCGATCTCCTCGCGCCCCAGGTATCCGGACTCGCCGGCGTGCGGATTGAGGCCGGCCACCAGAATGCGCGGCCGCTCGATGCCGAAGCGCAGGCGCAAGTCGTGATCGATCACGCCCAGGACCTGGCGCAGGCCGTGACGCGTGATCGCCGAAGGCACGTCGGCGAGTGCGAGATGGGTCGTTGCGAGCGCGACGCGCAGCCCGCCGCCGACCAGCATCATCACCACCTGCGGCGCGCGGGTGCGCGCCGCCAGATACTCGGTGTGCCCCGTAAAGACGTGTCCGGCATCATTGATCGCACTCTTGTGCACGGGTGCGGTCACCATGGCGTCGAATTCGCCGTGCAGGCAGCCTTCGATTGCACGATCGAGTAGCGCGAGGACATAAGCTGCGTTCGCGGGATCGGGTGTGCCGACGACGCACGGCGTCGCGACTGGATGATGCTCGAGCTCGACGCCGCTCGGGCGCTCGGCGGCGCGTGCGTACGCGGGGGGCGAAATTCTCGCCCCGTACGCTTCGCCGCGTTGGGCGATGAGTTCCCGATCCCCCAGCACGACGAGACGCGCCGCAAGCGACTCTGTGGCGAGCCGAGCGCAGAGCTCCGGACCGATTCCCGCGGGCTCGCCAGAGGTCAGCGCGATGACCGGAACCCGTGCCGCCACCTTTCGCCTCTAGCGTTCCTCGAGCCTCAGCTCGACATACGTCTGGTCGCGCAGCTGGCGCAACCATTCCTGGTACGCCTCTTCGGACTTGCGCTCGCGCAGCACCTGCCGCGCGCTCAGCCGGAGGCGGTCCGCGGACACGTCGGCCTTGCGCCGCTCCATCACCTGGATCAGATGCCAGCCGAACGGCGAGTGCACCGGAGGGCTGATCTCGCCAGGCTGCAGGCCGTCCATCACGCGCTCGAAATCCGGCACGGTATCGCCCGGATAGAGCCATCCCAGATCGCCTCCGCGCGCCGCCGTGCCGTCCTCCGAGTGCAGCCGCGCAAGCTCGGCGAAATCCGCGCCGCCGCGCGTCATGCGTTCGCGCAGGTCGAGCAGCCGGCGTCGCGCATCGTCCTCGGACACCGCCTCGTTGGTCTTCACCAGGATATGGCGCGCATGCGTCTGCACGACCTGCGGTCCACCCGCCGCAGCAGTGACCGCCCCTCGCCGACCGAGCAACTTGAGCACGTGAAACCCGGCCGGGCTGCGCAGGATCTCGCTTACCTCGCCCTGTTTCATGCCCTTCAGCGCGCTCGTGAACAGCTCGGGCAGGCGGTCCTCGCCGCGCCAGCCGAGCGCGCCCCCGCGCAGCGCGTTCGGCCCGTCCGAGTAGCTGGCCGCCAGCTTCGCGAAATCCGCGCCGGCCTGCGCCTCGGCGCGGACCTTCTCGATGCGCCCGCGTGCCGCAGAGATCTGATCGGGGTTGGCCTGTTCCGGCACGCGCACCAGAATATGCGCGACTTCGTACTCCTCTCGCGCGGCTGCGGTGGCGTTCTTCTCCCCCAAGTAGAGGTCGATCTCGCTCTCGCTGACCTGGATCTTGTTGTCGACCTCGCGCTCGCGAACCCGGGACAGCAGGATCTGATCGCGCACTTCCTCGCGAAACTGTTCGAAGGCGACCCCGTCGCGCTCGAGCCGGCGGCGGAACTCGGGCGTCGACATCCTGTTGTTCTCCGCGATCCGGTCGATCGCGCGGTCGAGCTGCACGTCGTCGACCTGGATCCCCGTGTCCTTCGCCAGGCGCAGCTGCGCCTGCTGCAGGATGAGCTGCTCGAGCACCTGGCGCTCGAGGACCTTGCGGTCCGGCAGCGCGGTGCCCTGCCGCTTCAGCTCGCGTTCCGCGGCGGCGACGCGCATCTGCAACTCGGTCATCGTGACCACGTCCTTCCCTACGACGGCGACGATGCGATCGACCGGCAGGACGCGCTGTGCGAACACGGTCGACGCCAACCCCCAGGTGAGGGCGACCAGGACGAGGAATCGAAGCATCGGCAGGCGGCCTCAGTACGTCTCGAAAGGCAGCTGCGGGCGCAGGTCGGGCGGAGCCAGTGAGGGATCGCGCGGGTTGGTCATGCTGTAGCCCGGCACGCTGCGCTTGAGCAGGGTGTCGATGTCCTTCGTCCCGATCTCGCCCAGCCCGTTCAGCTGCAGTTGAAAGAACAGCCCCGTCGATTTGATATTCGCCGTGGTCTGCAGGCTCTGCAGCACCGCGCGGAACACCCAGCAGCCCGCGTTGTATTCGAAGCCCGCGAGGCCTTCCAGCAGCCGCTCGTCGAGAAAGGAGTAATTGTAGCGCCCGACAGCGTACCAGCCGCGAGCGACCGGCCATTGCGCCGAGACATCGAGCTGGCGCAGCACCTCGCGCTGGTAGCGGAAGCTCGCGCTGACGACCTTGCCAATGGCCGGCGAGTAATGTGCCGCGACGTTGTACTTGTCGAGCACGCTGAGCCCAGGCTTGTACTGAAGGGTGGTGTCGAAGTTCCACGCCGGCGAAAGCTGCGCGCCGAACGAGGCTAGAATGTCCGAGCTGTTCTCGGTCACGGGCGCCGAGCTGGGCGTCAGCCCGACGCGTTGGTTCGCGAAGTAGAACTTCTGCGCGATCGTCGCGCGCAGCGATTCGGTGCCGGCGGCGCCGAGCAGCCGCGAAGTCAGCGCGACGGTCACCTCGTTCGCGTCGCCGTAGCGGTCGTTGCCGGAGAACCGGTTCTCGTTGAATATCTGCGCGAAGTTGAAGTCCGCCTGGGCCGTGTCGAACAGCGGCATGTCGTTCTGGTTGTGGTACGGGATGTAGACGTAGAACGCGCGCGGCTCGAGCGTCTGCGTCACGTCGCGTCCGCTCAGCTCGAACCCGCGCTCGAACACCAGCCCCGCATCCACGCTCCCCCAGGGGATCGTCGCGCTCGGCGTGGTCGACGTCCCCGCGGGCGCCCCAGGGGTCAGGCGCGACATGTCGTAGCCGCTGTAGCGCAATCCCAGTTTAGGCCGCAGGAACCAGCCCGGTGCGAGCAGCGGCACGCTCACCGTAGGGTTGGTGACGAAGCGCGTGCCCTCGGCGAGCGTCGGGTGGGTGTAGCTCACGTACTCGGCGGGAAGCGCAAAATCGGCCAGGCCGCCAACATCGTTTATTCCGCCCGCGAAATTCAGCTGCGGCACGCGCTCGTGCGGCGGCACGATGGGCGCCGCCGGGTCCTGCAGCGTCTGGTATTTCTGCACGCGTGCAGTCGCGCCGTAGGTAAACGCACCGACGCCCCCGTTGTACTGCAGGTAACCCTCGCGCGGCAGCACGCCGATCGAAGTCAGGCGCACGTGGCTCGAGAGGTCGGAAAAGTACCGGTCGTCGGAGACGTAGTTGTAGTCGATGTGGCCGAGAAGCTGCGGCGTGATCTGCTGATTGTGACGCAGCGAGACGCCGCTGCGGGTATCACCGGTACTGCGGTCGTCCGGCAGATACTCGATATGCAGATCGCCCCCATAGGTGCGCCCGAGATAGCGATAGTCGCCCTTGAGCTGCACGCCGCGTTTCGACATGTAGATCGGCGTGATCGTTGCATCCTGCTCGGGGGCGATGTTCAAGTAGTAGGGCACGCCCATCTCGAATCCGCGTTGCGAGGTCTGCGAGTAGTAGGGCGCGAGAAAGCCGCTCTTGCGCTGCTTGTCGAGCGGCAGCTTGGCGTACGGCAGAGCGAACACCGTCGTATCGAAGAATTTTAGCCGGCCGTTGTGCACGCGCGCCTCGCTGATCCCGTAGTCGAGATCGAGCTCCTCGGTGTCGACCACCCAGTCCTCCTGTCCCGGCGCGCAGGTGGTGTAGGTCGAGCGCGTCAGGTGGTACAGATCGCGGCTCAGAAAGTCGACCCGCTCGGCCTTGCCGCGCGCGGTCTGTTCGCGCTGGATCAGGTAGGTTGGTTGGTCGAATACGCCGGTCTCCATGAGGGCGTCAAAGCGCAGGCGCGGCCCGAAGAAGCGGTCGCCGTCGAGCTCCAGCCGCACGCCGCCGTCGGCATCGATGCGGCCGAACTCCTGGTTGTAGCGCAGGAAATCGCTGAACACCTTCGTTCCGTCGCGTTGCAGCTCTACGGATCCGCGTGCAGTGATTTCGAGATCTCCGACGCCGTCGATGCGCTCGGCGTCGATCGTTGTGACGGCCCCCGAATCGTCGCGCTGCGCGCCAACCCCGGTCGCGAACAGGAGCGCCGCGACGAGCGCCACGATGCGCGAACCCAAAACGGTCCGCTTGCGCGCAGAACGGTCCTGCATGGCAACGGGGAAAGCGGCTCGGATGCTAGAATCGCATCATACAGCGGGACGCGTGGTCGAAATTTCGGGCGCGCCTCTCTCCAGGTTCGACCGCTCAGGCCTCTCGCGCGCAGCGCGCCTCTCATACCGTGGATTCCCGCCGCGACGCCCTCGAGCGCTGGCTGCGTGCGCAGCTGCACGGCTCGCCATTCACGCTCACGCCGGCGTCTGAGGACGCGAGCTTTCGCCGCTACTTCAGGGTGACCGATGCGGATGGCCGCAGCCGCATCGCCATGGACGCGCCGCCCGAGCGCGAACCCTGTGCCCCCTTCGTGCGCATCGCCGCGCTGCTGCGCGCCGCGGGTGTAAACGCGCCGGAGGTTCTAGCACAGGACCTCGCCCAGGGCTTCCTGCTGCTCACCGATCTGGGCACACAAAGCTACCTCGACGCGCTCGCGAGCGCGGACCGCGAAACCGCCAACGCGCTGTTCCTGGATGCGACGGAATCGCTCCTGCGCTGGCAGGCGGCGAGCCGGCCGGGGGTGCTGCCGCCCTACGGCACGGCGCTGCTGCGACAGGAGATGCTGCTGTTTCCGCAGTGGTATCTCGGGCATCATCTCGGCATCGAACTCTCGATCGAGCAGGCGGCGAGCCTCGAGCGTGTGCTCGCCCTCTTGATCGCGAGCGCCACCGCGCAGCCTCAGGTCTTCGTGCACCGGGATTACATGCCGCGCAACCTGATGCTGAGCGATCCCAATCCGGGCGTGCTCGACTTCCAGGACGCGGTGACAGGGCCCATCACTTACGACATCGTCTCGCTGCTGCGCGACGCCTTCATCAGCTGGGAGGACGGGCAGGTGCTCGACTGGTGCGTGCGCTACTGGGAACGCGCGCGCGGCGCAGGGCTTCCGGTCGATGCGGATTTCTCGGAGTTCTTTCGCGCCTTCGAATGGATGGGCCTGCAGCGCCACCTCAAAGTGCTCGGCATTTTCGCGCGCCTGACCCATCGCGACGGCAAGGCGAAATACGTGACGGACACCCCCCGCTTTCTGCGTTACGCGCTCGCGGTCGCCGAGCGCTACGCGCCACTCGCCCCGCTCGCGCAGCTTCTGCGGCGGCTGGAAGGACAGGCGCCTCGCAGCGTCCCGTCGTTCTGATGAAGGCGATGATACTCGCCGCGGGCCGCGGTGAACGCCTGCGTCCGCTCACCGACCGGCTGCCGAAGACGCTCGTCGAAGCCGGCGGGCGCACACTGCTCGACCGCCATCTCGACCGGCTCGAGGCCGCGGGTGTGCGCGAGGTGGTGATCAATGTCGCGCATCTCGGCGAGGCCTTGCGCGCGCACCTGGATGCGCGACCGCGGACCGCGCTGCAGATCGCGCTGTCGGTCGAGGCCGAAGCGCTCGAGACCGCCGGCGGAATCGCGAATGTCCGCGACCGGCTCGGCAGCGCGCCTTTCCTGCTGCTCAACGGCGACGTCTACTGCGCAATGGAACTCGCAGGGCTGTGCGCGCGACGGCTGAGCGAGGACCTGGCGCATCTGGTGCTCGTGCCGAATCCGGCGCATCGCCCCGGGGGCGATTTTTCCCTCGCCGAGAGCCGGGTCGGGATGCAAGCCCGGCCGCGCTACACTTATGCGGGGATTGCCGTCCTGTCGCCACAGCTCGTTGCCGGAATACGTGCCGGGGAACGGGCGCCGCTGGCGCCGCTCCTGCACGCGGCTGCGGCCGAGGGACGCGTCTCCGGCGAGCTCTACGCCGGGCCGTGGTTCGACGTAGGCACGGCAGAGCGGCTCGCCGCGCTCGAGGCCCATCTCGCCTCAGGCCACGACCACGGAAAGACCTGAACGCCGCGGACATCGAAGACTGAACGGATGCTGAACGCGCAAACTGATGACATCGCCCTCCACGCAGCGCGCCGCGCGCGTCTGCTGCACGCCATGGGCGAAGGCGTCGCCGTGGTGCCCACTTCGCCCGAGCGCGTCCGCAACCGCGACAGCCACTATCCTTACCGCCACGACAGCTATTTCTACTACCTGACGGGCTTTACCGAGCCCGAGGCGGTGCTGGTGCTGGTCGGCGGCGCCGCGCCGCGCGCGATCCTGTTCTGCCGCGAGCGCAACGTCGAGCGCGAGGTCTGGGATGGCCATCGTCACGGACCCGAACGCGCGCGCGAACGCTTTGGACTGGACGAAGCGCACCCGATCGCGGCGCTGGACGAACAGCTTGCGGCCCTGCTCGAAAACCAGCCGGCGCTGTTTGTGCCGCTCGGTGGCGATCCGGATTGGGATGCGCGCGCAATGCGCTGGCTGAACGCCGTGCGTGCGAAATCGCGCGCTGGCATCGTGGCGCCCGAACGCATCCACGACGTGCGCGCGCTGCTCGATGAAATGCGCCTCGTCAAGGACGCGCGGGAGCTCGCCTGCATGCGCCGCGCCGCGGCTATCTCGGTGGACGCGCATCGCCGCGCAATGCTGGCGACACATCCGGGCCGCTTCGAGTACGAGATCGAGGCCGAACTGCTCTACGCCTTTCGCCGCCAGGGTGCGCAGTTCCCGGCCTACTGGCCGATTGTGGCAGGCGGCGGATCGGCGTGCGTGCTGCACTACGTCGCGAACGATGCGCGGCTGGCGGCGGGAACGCTCCTGCTCATCGACGCTGGCTGCGAGCTTGATGGCTATGCGGCGGATATCACGCGCACCTTCCCGGTCGGCGGCCGCTATACGCGCGCGCAGCGCGATGTGTACGAAATCGTGCTCGCGGCGCAACGCGCGGCGATCGAGCAGGTCAGGGCCGGCGCCGGCTGGAACGAGCCGCACGACGCGGCGGTGCGCGTTCTTGCGCAGGGCATGCTCGATCTGAAGCTGCTCTCGGGCAGCCTGGACGAGGTTCTCGAAAAGGAAAGCTACAAGCGTTTTTACATGCATCGCACCGGTCACTGGCTCGGGATGGACGTGCACGACGCGGGCGAATACAAGCGTGGCGGACAGTGGCGCACGCTCGAGCCGGGAATGACGCTCACGGTCGAGCCGGGGCTTTACATCCGCGCCGCGGAGGACGTGCCGGCGCCGCTGCACGATATCGGCGTGCGCATCGAGGACGACGTCGCGGTGACCGCGCAGGGCTGCGACATACTGACCGCAGCCGCGCCGAAGGCAGTCGAAGAGATCGAAGCGCTGATGCGCGAGCGTGGTGGACAGGACTGACATCCTCGTGATCGGCGGCGGGCCGGTCGGCTGCGCGCTCGCCCTCGGTCTGCGGCAGGCAAAGCAGCGCGTTGCCGTTCTCGAGCGCCGCCCGCACGAGGCGGGGGGCGCGACGGACATCGCGTATCGGCCGATCGCACTGTCGCACGCCAGCCGGCTCATCCTGGAGCGGCTCGGCGCCTGGGGCGCGCTTCGTGTGACGCCGATCGAGCAGGTGCACGTTTCCCAGCTCGGCGCGCCGGGGCGTACCCTGCTGCAGGCGGTCGATGCCGGAGTGCCGGCGCTGGGCTATGTGACCGACTACGCAGCGCTGAACGGCGCGCTCGCCGAATGTGTGCGCAGTTCCGGGATCGACTGGATCGAGCGCGCGCGGGCGCAGCGCGTCGAACCCTCGGCGCAGAACGCGACTCTGCGTTACCTGCGCGGGGACGCCGAATCTTCGCTCGTTGCGCGCTGCGTCGTGCACGCGGAAGGCAGTGGCGAAGGCATGCGCGAGCGCAGCTACGGGCAGGAAGGCATCGTCGCGCTGATCGAGACGCAGCCGCTCGCCGCTCAGCGTGCCTACGAGCGGTTCACGCCCGACGGACCGCTCGCGCTGCTGCCGCACGCGGGCCGCTATGCCCTGATCTGGAGTCAGCGCACCGAGCAAGCGCGGCAGATGGCAGCGGCGCCCGAGGGCGCGTTCCTCGAAGCGCTTGCACAGACGATCGGGCGGCGTATCGGAACACCGTGCGCAGCCGGCCCGCGCGTGCTCCAGCCGCTCGCCCTGCGCCTGCGGCCGTCGCGCATCGGCCCGCGCCAGGTATACGTCGGCAACGCGGCGCAAACGCTGCATCCGGTCGCTGGTCAGGGGCTCAATCTTGGCCTGCGCGATGCCTGGGACCTCGCAGAACTGCTCGGTTGCGCGGCCGACCCGGGTGCCGAGGACACGCTGAACAGATTCGCGGCGCTGCGTCGATTCGACATGCGTGCGACGGTGAGCGTCACCGACGCGCTGCTGCGTGCGTTCAGCGGCACGCACCCGCTGCTGCGCGCAGGGCGCGGCCTCGCGCTGACCGCGCTCGACCTGCTGCCGCCCGCGCGGCGGTTTTTCGCGCGCCGGATGATCTTCGGGCCTTCAGCGATTCCCTGAGGAAATCGACCTAACTCCGCGCATCGCTTGAAAAGGGATCGCGCGCGCGGCAGCGTGCCTGCGAAGAGCCGGAGCGATACCTCTTCGAATGCGAAAACGGCTAGAATTTGCGCTCCCTGCGTTCTTCACTCCGGCATTCGATTGGTGAAAATCGGCACGCACGTGCTGCGCAATGCAATCTTTGCGGCGCCCATGGCCGGCGTGTCCGATCGCGCGTTCCGCCGCCTCGCGCGGCGCTACGGCGCCGGCCTCGCGGTGTCGGAAATGGTGTCTTCGCGTCCAGAGACGCGCGGCACGCGCAAGTCCCGGCTGCGGCTCGAGCACGCCGGCGAGGCCGGACCCATTGCGGTGCAGATCGCGGGGGCCGATCCGGCGCTGATGGCGGACGCGGCGCGTTACAACGCCGCGCAGGGCGCTGACATCATCGACATCAACATGGGCTGTCCGGCCAAGAAGGTATGCAATGTCTTCGCCGGCTCCGCGCTGCTCGAGGACGAGCACCGCGTCGGGCGAATTCTCGATGCCGTCGTGCGTGCAGTCGAGGTTCCGGTCACGCTCAAGATCCGCACCGGCCCTCACCCCGGGCGGCGCAATGCTCTGCGCGTCTCACGCATCGCACAGGCTGCCGGCGTTCAGCTGCTTGCGATCCACGGCCGCACGCGCGCCTGCGCGTTTCGCGGCAGTGCGGAGTACGACACCATCGCCGAAGTCAAAGCGGAGGTCGACATCCCGGTCATCGCCAACGGCGACATCCGCTCCCCCGAGGAAGCCGAGCGCGTTCTTGCGCGGACGCGGGCCGACGGGGTGATGATCGGGCGCGCTGCGCACGGGCGCCCCTGGATCTTTCGCGAGATTGCTCACTATCTTGCGCACGGTGCGCACTGCCCGGCGCCGAGCACGCACGAGATTCGGGACGTTCTGCTCGAGCATCTGGAGGGCCTCTACCGGCTCTACGGGCCCGAGCATGGCGCGCGGGTCGCGCGCAAGCACATCGCGTGGACAGTGCGCGAACTGCCGGAGGGCGAGGCGCTGCGCCGGACCGCGAATTCGACCGAGTCCGCGCGGGTGCAGATCGCCGCGGTGTACGCCTATTTCTCGCGTCTGCCGGCGCCGCGCCTGTCGCAGGCGGCGAACGTGGGCGGGGCGCGCGACGTGCAGAGACTCGCCGCATGAGCCGCCCGAACGAGCTCGGCGACGCCGTCAAGCGCTCGCTCGAGCGGTATTTCAAGGATCTGGACGGCGAAACGCCTTCCGGGGTCTACGACATGGTGCTTCGCATCATCGAAAAACCGATGATCGAGACGATTCTGCGCCAGGCCGAAGGCAATCAGACCAGCGCCGCCGAGATGCTCGGCATCAACCGCAACACCTTGCGCAAGAAAATGCAGCAGCTGCGCATCAAGGGCTGAGTCCCGGACAACGACAGCCAACGCGGGCGGCAAACGGCCCTCGATTCAGCATGAAGAAGGCACAGCGGGCGCTGATCAGCGTCTCCGACAAGTCGGGCATCGTCGAGTTCGCGCGGGCGCTGAGCGGTCTCGGCATCGCGATCCTTTCCACCGGCGGCACCGCGAAGCTCCTCGAGAAGGAAGGGGTCGCCGTCACCGAAGTCTCGGCGCATACCGGATTTCCGGAAATGCTCGACGGCCGGGTGAAGACCCTGCACCCGAAGATCCACGGCGGACTCCTCGCACGGCGCGACTCTCCGGCGCACATGAACGCATTGCGCGATGCCGGCATTGAACCGATCGACCTGGTGGTGGTCAACCTTTATCCCTTTCAGGCCACCGTCGCGGATCCCGACTGCCGTTTCGACGACGCCATCGAGAACATCGACATCGGCGGCCCGAGCATGCTGCGGGCCGCGGCCAAGAACCATGCCGGCGTTGCGGTGCTGGTCGACCCGGCGGATTACGGGCGCGTCCTCGACGAGCTGCGCGAGCGCGGTTCGGTGCGCGACGCGACGCGCCTCGAGCTCGCGAAAAAGGTATTCGCGCACACTGCCGCCTACGACGGCGCCATCGCGAACTACCTCTTTGCGCTGGACGCGGGCGGCAAGCGCGGGGAGTACCCCGCGGTGCTGAACCTGCAGTTCCATCGGGTGCAGACCATGCGCTACGGGGAGAACCCGCATCAGAGCGCCGCCTTTTATCGCGACGAACGCCCTGTCGAAGGCAGTCTCGCAGGCTACCGCCAGTTGCAGGGAAAGGCGCTCTCCTACAACAACGTGGCGGACGCCGACGCGGCCTGGGAAACGGTGAAGAGCTTCTCCGAGCCGGCCTGCGTCATCGTCAAGCACGCCAATCCCTGCGGCGCCGCGCTGGGCGATCAATTGCTGAGCGCCTACCAGAAAGCGTTCAAAACCGACCCGGTCTCGGCGTTCGGGGGAATACTCGCCTTCAACCGCGCGCTCGACCGCGAAACCGCAGAGGCGCTCGGCCGGCAGTTCGCCGAGGTGATCATCGCGCCGCGCGTCGAACCGGAGGCACGCGAGCTGCTCGCAGCGAAGCAGAATCTGCGCGTGCTCGAGGTCCCGATCTCGCATGCCGTGCAGGCTCACGATTACAAGCGCGTCGGCGGCGGCCTGCTGGTGCAGAGCATGGATGCTGCGCCTGCGGCGCGCGGCGACATACGGGTAGTGACGAAAAAGGCACCGAGCGAAGCGCAGTGGGTCGATCTGTTGTTCGCCTGGCGCGTTGCGAAGTACGTCAAATCGAACGCCGTCGTGTTCTGCGGCGACGGCATGACGCTCGGCGTGGGCGCCGGGCAGATGAGTCGCGTCGACAGTGCGCGGATCGCCTCGATCAAGGCGAACAACGCCGGTCTGACGCTCGCCGGCTCGGTGGTCGCTTCCGACGCGTTCTTTCCGTTCCGCGACGGACTCGACGTCGTCGTCGATGCGGGGGCGATCGCGGTCATCCAGCCCGGGGGCAGCGTGCGGGACGAGGAAGTGATCGCCGCCGCGGACGAACGCGGCGTGGCGATGGTATTCACGGGGATACGGCACTTCCGGCATTGAGAACAACGATGTCCTGCACAGCGGCGTTAACGCCGCAGTGCAGGACGCTACTTTCTGACAAACCGATCGAACGGCTAAGTCGCACGCTCAGTAGAACCGGACGAAGCGCGGGACGCACGTGAAGCTACTGGTCATTGGAGGCGGGGGACGCGAGCATGCGCTCGCCTGGAAACTCGCGCAAAGCCCTCGGGTGCAAAAGGTGTTCGTCGCGCCCGGCAACGGTGGCACGGCACGCGAGCCCGGGGTGGAGAACGTCGCCCTCGACAGCAACGATGCGCTGCTCGCATTTGCACGCAGCGAGGGCATCCAGCTGACGGTCGTCGGCCCCGAGGCACCGCTCGCGCAGGGCGTGGTCGATGCGTTTCAGGCGGCGGGGCTGCGCATCTTCGGCCCGACGCGCGCCGCGGCCCAGCTCGAAAGCTCGAAGGATTTCGCCAAGCGCTTCATGGTGCGGCACGGCATCCCCACTGCGCGCCATGCGACCTTCGAGCGCGCGGCGGAGGCGAAGGCCTACGTCGCCGAGCAGGGCGCGCCGATCGTGATCAAGGCCGACGGACTCGCCGCAGGCAAGGGGGTCGTCGTTGCGGCGAGTATGCAGGAGGCGAACGAGGCGATCGAGGCAATGCTCCTGACACACCGACTGGGCGAGGCGGGCGCGCGGGTGGTGATCGAGGACTGTCTCGAGGGCGAGGAGGCGAGCTTCATCGTGATCTGCGACGGGCGCAACGCGCTGCCGCTGGCCACCAGCCAGGATCACAAGCGTCTGCGCGACGGCGACGAAGGCCCGAACACCGGCGGCATGGGCGCCTACTCCCCGGCGCCGGTGGTGACCCCAAGGCTGCACGCACGCGTGATGCGCGAAATCATCCAGCCGACGCTGCAGGGCATGGCGCGCGACGGCCTGCCCTACGTCGGCTTCCTCTACGCCGGCCTGATGATCGACCGCGACGGCAACCCGCGCACGCTCGAGTTCAATTGCCGGCTGGGCGATCCGGAGGCGCAGCCCATCCTGCTGCGCCTGAAATCGGATCTCGTAGAACTGTTCGAGGCGGCGCTCGGCGCCGGGCTCGCGGATGCGAGCGCCGAGTGGGACCGGCGCTCGGCGCTCGGGATCGTCCTCGCCGCGCGCGGCTATCCGGAGCAACCGGTCTGCGGCGACCGCATCGAGGGCCTGCCCGCGCCGAGCGGGGACTGCCGCGTGTTTCACGCCGGCTCGCGCCTGGATGGCAGCCAGCTGGTCACGAGCGGAGGCCGCGTGCTGTGCGTGACCGCGCTCGGCGATTCGCTGCGCCTCGCGCGCCAGCGCGCCTACGCGGCCGCCGAGGGGATCCGCTTCGACGGCATGCAGTACCGGCGCGACATCGGCAGCCGCGGCCTGAACAGAACCCAGGGCCGATGAGCGACGCCGCAGCCCCCGACCTGGCCGCGGTCGAAGCTTATTTCATCGATCTGCAGTCACGCATCGTTTCCGCGCTCGAGGCGCTCGACGGCGTGCGCTTCGAAACCGACCGCTGGATGCGCGCCGAAGGCGGCGGCGGCGTGACGCGCGTGATCGAGGACGGCCGACTGTTCGAGAGGGGCGGGGTGAACTACTCGCGCGTGAGCGGTTCGCAGCTGCCGCCGTCCGCGAGCGCGGCGCGCCCTGCGCTCGCAGGCCGGCGCTTCGATGCGATGGGCGTGTCGCTGGTCCTGCACCCGCGCAACCCGTATTGTCCGACGGCGCACATGAACGTGCGCTTCTTCGTCGCGCATCCGCCCGCCGGCACTGCCGATACCGGCCTCTGGTGGTTCGGCGGCGGCATGGACCTGACGCCGTATTACGGTTTCGTCGAGGACGCGCGTCACTTTCATGCGAGCTGCAAGAGCGCGCTGGATCCGTTCGGGGCAGATCGCTACGCGCGCTACAAGCGCTGGTGCGACGAGTATTTCCTCATCCGGCATCGCGGCGAGGCGCGCGGTGTGGGCGGAATCTTCTTCGACGACCTTTCCGAGGACGGCTTCGCGGACTGCTTTGCGCTGGTGCGCGCCGTGGGCGACCGCTTCGTGACGGCCTATGCGCCGATTCTCGAGCGGCGCCGCGCGCTGCCCTACGGCGAGCGCGAACGAGACTTCCAGGCCTATCGGCGCGGACGCTACGTCGAGTTCAACCTGGTCTACGACCGCGGCACGCTGTTCGGCCTGCAATCGGGCGGCCGCACCGAGTCGATCCTGATGTCGCTGCCGCCGCGCGTGGTCTGGCGCTACGCCTGGGCGCCCGAGCCCGGGACTCCGGAAGCCCGCCTGTACAGCGATTTTCTTCCGCCGCGCGACTGGCTGTAATCCACAGCCCGTCTAATTCAGCTCTGCCGCGCGCCGGTAGTGGCGCTGCGCATCCGACTCGCGTCCCAGCTGCTCGGCCAGGCGCGCAAGGTCGAGGTGCGCGGCACGGCCTTCCTCCAGCGCAAGGCTCGCTTCGAGGTAGCTTTGCGCCTTGCCCCAGAGCTCGGCGTGCGCGCAGAGTCGGCCGAGCGCGGTCAGCAGCGCGGGATCCTCAGGTCGTTCCTGCAACCAGCGTTCCGCGCGAGCGATGCGCGCACGCGCCTCGCTCGCGCGCTCTCCGGGTTCGAGCGTCGGCAGCTCGCCGTATTGCAGCACCAACGCGTGCGTCCATTCTGCCGCCAGGCTCTTCTCGATGATCTCCCGCGCCAGCGCGCTCGCGCCGAGCGCGCTGGCGCGCCGCGCAGCCGTTTCCGCCACGCGCGGGTGCAGCTGCTCGGGCTCGCTCAGCTGACGCCAGCGCAGCTCGAGCGCCTTGCGCCCGCGCGCATCGCGTTTCAGCAGCTCGACGGCTGCCTGGATGCGGGCCTCTTCCGCCAGCGCGGGCGGAATCGCGTCGTCCCTGGCGAGGCGCGTGGCCATGCGCTCGACCTCTTCCCAGTTGCCCGCGCCGCGCTCGGCCCGCAACAGCATGCGCTGGGTGGCCGCTTCCTTCGCCCCGGACGCGGGCAGGCCGCGCAGCAGGCTGCGCGCCGACTGAAAATCGCGCTCTTCCAGCGCCAGCTCGGCCCGGGTAAGCGTTTGCGCGACGCGCACCGGCTCGCCCACCGCCTCCGCGCGCGCGAGCCAGCGGTCGCGTCCCGTGAAGTCGCGCAGCCGATGCGCAGCGCGTGCGGCAAGCAGCGCCGCCACGCCCGGCGCGGCGCCGCCATCATAGGCGCGCGCGGCGTCCTTCTCGGCGCGCAGATAGCGTCCCTCGAAATACGCCTGCAGCGAGGCGACGAGCGCGCCCTGCGCGCGTGCCTGGCGCCGGCGCGCGCGATACTCGCGCAGGCGCGCCGGCAGCCCGAAAATCTGGTAGAGCAGGCGCGCACAGAAATACAGCACCCAGAAGCCGGCCAGCGCGAGCAGCACGAACAGGACCAGGGAGAACTCGACCCGAAACGGCGGGTAGACGAACAGCACGTAG
>Ga0210138_1000016_pt1 | contig 40105 bp, 40 predicted proteins | sample Browns_ThreeSqC__FD_184850 | JGI IMG/M metagenome (GOLD analysis project Ga0210138, IMG submission 184850) | Wetland microbial communities from the San Francisco Bay, California, USA, that impact long-term carbon sequestration -... | ecosystem: Environmental > Aquatic > Marine > Wetlands ... | reverse complement strand
CGGGCGCACTCCGCGCATTGGCTCAGGTGCGCCTCGAGCGCCCGAACCTGGACCCGGTCCAGCTCGTCATCGAGGTAGGGGTCCACCTGGTCCACGAATTCGGGATGGGTCACCTCATCGCTCCTTCTCACTCAACAGCGCCTCCTGCAGACGGGTACGGGCCCGCGACAGCCGCGACATGACCGTGCCCATCGGCACCGATGCGACGTCGCTGATCTCCTTGTAGCTCAGCCCCTCGACCTCCCGCAGGACGACGACCTCCCGAAGCTCCGGCGCCAGGCTAGCGAGCGCGCGAGCGAAGGACTCTCTGGCGTCACGCTTCAGCAGCGCCGCCTCCGGATGCCGCTCGGCAATCGCCTCGCTGTGCACCGCTTCGTCGAACTCGGTGAAGGCGGCCGCCCCGGGTCGGCCCCTCCGGACACTGAATGCGGTGTTGCGGACGATCGCCAGCAGCCAGGCGCGGGCACTGGTCCCCTCGCCCCCGCGGAAGCCCGCGAAATACTTGAGCGCGCGCAGACAGGCGTCCTGCACCACGTCTTCGGCGTCGGAATCATTCCGCGTCAGATAGCGCGCCAGTGTGTACGCCGCATCCAGGTGCGGCATCACCTCGGCCTCGAAGCGCTGGACCTCGCTTGACTCCAATCGATCCTCTGAGGCGTGGCACCCTGACAGAACAAGACTCCGCCAGGGACCGGTTTATTCCCGCTGGAATAAGCGGGGGGTGCAGGGGGTCTGAGTTTGCGGAGGGAAACTGCCCTCCCCAAGCCACAGGAGGAAGGTCACAAATGTTCGTCGAAACCGTTTCGCTGGGGAACGCCGCGAGGGTGTTCGCTGCCGCCATGCTGGTCGCCGGAGGCCCAGCCCGGCCGGTGGCGGGCGAGCCTGCCGCGGTGACGGTCAAACTCTCGGAGTGGAAGGTCGAGCTCTCACGGCCGAGCATCAAACCAGGAAGTGTCGCCTTCACCATTACCAACGTGGGAAGCATCCCGCACGCGTTCGAAGTCGAGGGGAAGGGTGTCGAGCGTGAGACCGAAGTAATTCAACCCGGTTCGAGTACCACCCTGACCCTGGAGCTCAAGCCCGGGACGTATGAGCTCTACTGCCCCATTGGGGACGGGTCCCACGAAAAGCTCGGTATGATGACTCATCTCCAGGTCCTGGGGACCCCGACCAGGCAATCGGCCGGCAGCGAACACGAGTCGCACGGATCGAGCATGACCAGGATGACAGGCGCGACGGCGGCGGCGATGGAACGGTCCATCCGCGTGACCGGCGGCGGGCCGGTCATTCAAATCCTCCCGGGACCGTTTCCCTTCCCTGACAGCGCGGCCCCGATTCTCAAGATGTTCGGTGACGAGCGGGAGGGCCTCGAATCCCAGGTCAAGAACGGCCCCTACTCCAACAACGTGGCCGGTATCTCCGGGACCTTCACCTTCGCGGCGTGGGACAAGGGTGCGGTGCGGGACTCGGTGGATGGTCTGGCCGAGTTCACGACCCAGGACGGGGCGCAGTGGAAGCTGGTGATGGACCGGGTGCAGACCAAGGACGTGCCGCACCACCCGCGCTTCGGCGGCGTGATCCTGGGTCTCTACTATCATGGAAACACGGGAGTCCACACGCCGCTGGTACCGACGATCAACAGCGCGGTGGCCCTATGGGCCTTCGCCCACCTGTACAAGAACGGCGCACTGGTGACCGATCAGGCCATGGTGCACGTGATGCTTCTGTCTCACACTCGCCGGGACGGCGACTTCGCTCTGGACTGCTGGGACTGCTCGAAGAACCCGATCGACGAGCTGCAGCTGCAGGTCCTGCCTGGAGCGGGCGAGCCTAAGTTCGACGCGCCCGGCGGCTTCCTGTTCGTCAATTGGGAGAAATCCGGCTCTCGCTAAGGAACAGCCCGGACCGGTGCTACGGTCCGGGCTGGCTCAGCGCCCTGGCCGCGCGCGCCATCCTCACTGGCACAATCAGAAGAGGATCGGGGAGGTCGGGACTCGGTGGGTCCGGCTCAGAAGGCCTGATCCCACCGAATGGACAGGCGGATCGCCGAGCCTATGAGCCCGACCATGCTGTAGGTCTGGACGAAGTTCCCCCACTGTTCGTGGGTTCTCGGATCGATATGCTCGGCCAGCAGGCCGTGGCGGTTGCGGCACGCGAGCACCTTTTCGAAAAGGTCGCGGGCCTCATCCCGCCGTCCGATGGCGGTAAGCGCGTTGATGTACCAGAAGGTGCAGAGCAGGAAGGCGTTCTCAGGCTTGCCGAAGTCATCGGCCTCGATGTAACGGAATACGAAGTCGCCGCGGCGCAGCTCGTCCCCCACCGCCCGAACCGTGGCCGCGAACCGCGGATCGTCACCCTCGACGAACCCGAGTTCGTTCAGGCGCAGCAGGCTCGCATCGAGACTCTGGCCCCCCATTGTGGCCACAAAGCTGTTCCGCGACGGATCCCAGGCCCGTTGACAAATGACCCCGTGGAGGCGAGCCGCCTCGGCGTGCCAGTAGGTCGCTCGATCGCTCAGGCCCAGGTGGGCTGCGATCCGCCCCAACCGATCGCAACCGGCCCAGCACATTACGCTGGAGGAGGTGTGGACTCGGCTGTGTCCACGCAGCTCCCAGATTCCGGCATCGGGCTGGTCGAAGACCCTAGCGGCGTGGTAGCCGAGCGCTTCGAGCCGATGGAACAATCCCTCATCCTCCCGGCGGATCAGGCGCCGGTCGAAGAACACCTGGGTCGCCGCCAGGATGGCGGAGCCGTAGACGTCATGCTGGACCTGGCGATTGGCCTGGTTCCCGGCCCTGACGGGGCCCATACCGCGATATCCGGGCAGGGAATCCACGGTCCGCTCGTCCGGTACCGGAAGCCCGTTCACCCCGTACACCGGTTGCAGGCCTCCGTCGGCGCCCGCCACCACGTTCAGGATGTAGCCGAGATAGCGTTCCATGACCCGCGTCGCGCCCAGTCGATTGAGGGCGTTCACCACGAAGTAGCCGTCGCGTAACCAGCAGTATCGGTAATCCCAGGTCCGTCCGCTCTCCGCGGCCTCGGGGATCGACGTGGTCATCGCGGCAATGATCGCTCCCGTATCTTCGAACACATTGAGTTTCAGCGTGATCGCGGCCCGGATCACGGCCTCTTGCCATTCGAACGGGATGGCCAGCGATCTCACCCAGGTCCGCCAGTAAGCGGCGGTTTCCTCGAAGAACCGGCGGCCAACTTCGGCCACGGCGCCCTGAACGGTTTCGTCGGGACCGAGCAGGAGCGTCACGCCGTCGTCCAGGTGAAAGGGGATCTCCTCCCTGATGGCGGTCACGGGCGCGTCCGTGGTCAACCGGAGGACGACGGAGGAGCCCAGGTAGCGAATGTGGTTGGAGCCCCAGGTCGTTTCAGCGGGCTGTCGGCCGTAGTCCTTGGCCGGGCGCAGCCGCACCCGCACGCGGGGGTTTCCGGCGACCCGGGTGATGCGCCGGACCAGCATCAGGGGGCAGAAAACGCGCCCGAATTGGTAGAAGCGCGGCGCGAAGTCCAGGATTTCAATCGCCCCCCCGCTGCGGTCCTGGAGGCGGGTGGCCAGGATGGGAGTATTGGGGAGATACTCCTGTTCTTCCCGCGCCGCGTCGATCAGTTCCACCGTCCAGAAGCCGATATCGTCGGTCCGAGACCGCTGGCGCAGCAGGGAACAGAACACGGGGTCGCCATCGAAGCGAGGAACGCAGGCCCAGACCATCTCCCCCTGGTGGTCGATCAGGGCCCCGACGGTGCCATTCCCCACCAAGGCGAGATCCAGACTGGTCATGAGATCCTGGATTCCAGCCAGGCCCGCACGGCCTCAGTGTCGCGGAGTCGCCACCGGGCCGCGGTGGCGCCTCTGCCGACCTTGATCGAGTGACCCTGGAGGTGATTGACCGTGGCGAATCCGTATTCGTCGGTGCGGTCGTCTCCCACGAACACCGGGATCCGTCCCCGGAACGGCTCTTCCTGCATGAACTCTTGCACCGCGATTCCCTTGTCCTTGCCCGCCGGTTTCAGTTCCACGACCCGTTTGCCCGCCTGTACGCAAAACTGCGCGCCGAGACGATCCCCACAAGCCCGCACCAGACGGTGGGCATAGCCGGCCAGCCAGGGGGCCTGACGGTAGTGCAGGGCCAGGGAGAGGCCCTTGTCTTCGAGGAGAAGGCCGGGGTGGGCGGTCGTGGCTTGCGACAACCGCTCGCGTGCCCAGTCCAGCTCGCGGCCAGGAAAGGCGTGACGAGAAATCCGCGCGCCGGCATCGCGGCGCTCGATCCCGTGCTGTCCGGCCGCCGGAAACCGGACACCGGGAAAGAGGCGGTCAATGTCCTCGAGTGACCGGCCGCTGATCAGGGCAACTGCTCCGCCGGCCAATCGATACAGCCCCTCGACCAAGCGCTGGAGGCCGGGGTCCAGGCGCACACCGCTCGGGGAGTCGGCCAGCGCCAAAAGGGTCCCGTCGATGTCGAAGAAGTAGGCCCAGCCGGCGTGCGGCGTCGGCGGCCGGCCGGCGCTGAGTTTCAGGGTTCGCGGCCCACCGTCGCTCGGCGGGTTCATGTGGCGGCGTGGCTCGCTTCGTGCCGCCCCGCGCGCCGTGCCAGCCGCTCGGGAGTCGAGGACCGCTCCAGCAGGCGGCCCCGGCGCCGCATCCCGGCGGCATCGATCAACATCCGACCCGCCCAGCGGTAGACGTTGAACTCCTGAATGAGCCCACGCATCAGCCGGATCCGGGCCCGCTGCTCCCCGGCCGGCATGGTCAACGCCAGATGCAAGGCGGCTGCGCACTGGTCAGCGTCGTACGGATTGACGATCAGCGCTTCGGGAAGCTCCCGGGCCGCCCCGGTGAACTGGCTCAGGATCAGCACTCCCCGATCGTCATCACGGGCAGAGACGAACTCCTTGGCCACCAGATTCATCCCGTCATGCAGGCTGGTCACCATGCACAGGTCCGAGGCCCGATAATACTCGTAGATGTCCTGCGGCTGGTGATGCTCGACCAGGAGCAGGATTGGCGGGTAATCTGCCTCCGCAAAGCGCTCGTTGATTCGAGCGGCCATGGCCCGCACCCGGCCTTCGTAGGCCTGGTACTCTTCGATCCGCCCGCGCGTGGGGGCGGCAATCTGGATGAAGGTCAGCTTGCCGATCCATTGCGGGTGCAGCTCGAGGAGGCGTTCAACCGCCCGCAGGCGTTCCTCGACCCCCTTGGTGTAGTCGAGCCGGTCGACGCCCAGGGCGATCATTTGGGTCGGAGGAAGCTCATGGAGCCGGCGAATATCGGCCCGGCACTCTGGAACCGGTTTGGCGAGCAGTTCCGGGGACGGTGGCCAGTCGATCGAGATCGGGTACCGTTTGACCGCGGTCAGCTTCCCGCGATAGGAGACGGTGAACATCTCCCGGTCCACGCGAGCCTCCAGCAATCGATCGACCGTATCGACGAAGTTGTTGCAGTGAAACTGGGTATGGAACCCGAGAATGCTCGAGCCCAGCAGGCCGTCCAGCAGCTCCTCCCGCCACGGGCAGATGGCAAAGGCCTCCGGATTCGGCCAGGGAATATGCCAGAAGGAGACGATCGTCGCCGCCGGCAACAATTCCTGAATCATCCTGGGCAGCAGCGCCAGGTGATAGTCCTGGACCATGACGATCGGATCGGACGACTTCGCTTCCTCGGCAACGGTCCGGGCAAAGCCCTTGTTCACTTTGACATACTGCTGCCAGTCCGAAGTCCGGAAGGTGGGTCGCACATGGGCATTGTGACAGAGCGGCCATAGCCCCTCGTTGGAGAAACCGTAGTAGTAGCCCGCCTCCTCATCCGATGTCAGCCAGACCCGTCGGAGTTGGTAAGCTGGGTGCTCCGGTGGAACCGCTACCCGGTCGTGCCCGTCCACCACCTCCCGGTCCGCGGACCCGCTACCGTGCGCGATCCAGGTGCCTGAGCAGGCCCGCATGAACGGTTCCATGGCTGTGACCAGTCCACTCGCCGGCCTCCACACCTCTACCCGGTCCGCCTGGCGCACGTGGATGTACGGCTCCCGGTTAGAGACCACCATCACCTCGTGCCCCGGAAGGTCGGACCGGAGGATGCCGCGCAGCGTCTCCGGCGTCCAGGTGACCTGGGCTTCGTCCCGAGACCGGTGCTCGGCCTCAAGGTCCCGGACCAGGGCTCGGAGGTCGCCGACGATCGGGCGCAACTCGGGAGCGGCCGGCAGGTCCGATGGACGCCAGAGCCCTTCTCCGCGCAGTAGCGCCCGAAGGCCCTGGACCCACCCCCGCCAGCTCAGCTGCGCCACGACGACCGTGATGAGGGAGACGGTGAGGCCGAGGCCAACCACGAAGAGGAAGAGGTACTTCCGCGTTTCCGCGGTCCGCCGGGCGATGAAGCTCATGTCATGCACCAGCACCAAGAGCCCTACCGGTACGTTGTTGGCTTCGATGGTTCGGACCGACACCAGCACCGGACCCTGAGGACTGTTGACGAGGTGCCCCGAGGCGGAACCCGAATACCGATCCAGCCCCGAACAGGTCACCTCGGCCGGCAACGCCGGGGTCGCGATGACCTGGGCCGAGTCCGCTGGGCAGAACGCCACGGCCAGCAGACGCTCATCCCGGGTGATCTGGGTGAAGAACTGCAGCATGCGGGGCCGGTTGTCGACGCGAATCAGATCCTGGAGGGGATCCTGCACCGTGTTGGCGATCAGGCTGGACCGGATATCCAGGTCCCTCATGAACCATGTCAGGGTCAGCTTGTCGACCAGTGGCACCGCCGCATAGGCGAAGGCGCTGAGGGCGACGAATAGCGGAATGATGAACCTGAGGGAAAGGCGCATGGAATGATCCTTGGGGAGCGGTTGCCCTCACGACCACGAATGGTGTACCTGCTGCCAACAGGCCGCTAGGTCGAGGGCATTGACCTCAACAGACACGGGGTTGCCGAGACAGGGGCGATATCCTCCTCCGCGTTGATTGGTGGCCGCCGGTGCCGGGACCTCGGAGCCGGCGGCAATCCTGGGTGGACGTCAGAGCCGAACCGCCGGCGGCCAGTGCCGACGGCGGCCGGCCCCCGACGTGAGCCGTTACGGCTGCCGCAACAACACGCTCGTAGTCAGGAGTTCGAACTGGTCATTGCGGTTCTTGGCCCACGCTTCTTCGCTGTGTCCGGCATCGAGCGGCCGTTCCTTGCCGTAGGAGGCCGTCTCGATCCGGTCGCCGTGGATCCCGTGTTGGACAAGGTATTGCTTCGCCATGACGGCGCGGCGATTGCCGAGGGCAAGATTGTATTCATCCGAGCCCCGCTCGTCACAATTCCCCACGATCTGGAACCGTACCCCGGAGTTGGCCCCGAGGATGGCAATCTTCCGAACGAGCACCTGTTCGTCCTGAGGCCGAATGACGGCCTGATCGAAATCGAAGTGAATCAAGGTGGCGAGTGCGGCCTTCAGGTCGTCGGACGCCCGTTGCAGCGCGGCCAGGGAATCGGCCTCGCGGCGCTCAGCCATGGCGCGGGCCTGGGCCTCTGCCTCCATGCGGGCGATCGAATCCTGACGGGCACGGAGCGCCGCGCTGGAATCCACCGCCGGTTGGGACGCGACCTGCGGGGGTGGGGCCTGGTGACATGCCCCTATGCCAGCCGCGAGGCATACCGCGAGCACTGTTCGATGCATATGCCCTCCTCACACTGCACGTGACGAATACGAAGCATCCTGGGACAAGTGGCGGCGCTCAGCTCTCCGCAAAGAAGAATCGGGCGCGGAGGTCGGTAGCTTCCATGGCCTGGACCAGGGAATCCACGGCGGAGCGGATGTCGTGGACCTCGCGGGCCGACATCGCCTCGAGGGCGTGCAACAGGCGCCCTTGCGCCGCCTCGGGGGCATCCGCCGCCAGGGCGGCCCCGCGGGAGGTGAGCTCCATGTTGACAATGCGCTGGTCCCCCTCTCCCCGGAGCCGCCGCACCAGTCCGCGCCCCTCGAGGCGGTTGACCAGGAGCGAGGAGCTGCTTTGATGAACGGCCAGAGCGGCAGCCAGCCGGCCCATGGAGAGGGGACCATGCGCCGCCAACGTCTTCAGAGCCCACAACTGCGGGCCGGTCAGGCCATACGCGCTGCGGACCTCCTGCGAGTAGGTCTGGAGCGCCTTGACGATCCGGCGGAGGCCCTGAACGATCTCCCTGGTATCGGCGCGCTTGCGCGTCCGGCTTGGCAGTACTCCTGGTCGGACTTGGATGCGTTCCCCCATGGCAGTCTTCCTTGACGCGAAATATATATTGATATCAATATTGATGTCAATATGTCTGCGGCGACTTGCCCACGACGGGGCAGGAGCCCGCCCCCCCGGTCGCCGCGCGCTCCGGGCTCGCAGTACAACCTTCCGGATCCCGTCGGCATGACCGCCCCTGGGACACCGAGGTCCCAAGGAGGATCGAGATGTCGCTCAATGTGAAAGCGTTTGCCTGCGCCCTGGGCATCATCTGGGGAGGAGCGCTCTGTCTGACCGCCCTGGTCAATGTCGCCTTCCCCAGCTACGGGCTCAGCTGGCTCCAGTTGGCCGCGTCCATCTATCCCGGCTATCACGGCCCAGGCGGGCCGTGGGACGTCGTGGTCCTCACGCTCTATGGTCTGGTCGATGGCGCCGCAGCGGGGGCGCTTTGCGCCTGGCTCTACAACCGCCTCGCCCGCCCCAAGCGTGCGTAGTGACCGGGCGAGCTAATCCCCCTTCCCCAACCGGGCGAGGGCAGCTCCGGCTTCCAGATAGCGCCCGATCAGGCCCCGTAATCGCTCCGCGACCACCGGATCCTTCAGCGATCCGTCCTCGGTAAAGGCGGTCCCCGCCTCCGAGAGCGCGAACATATCGGGATAGACGAAGACCCCGATCCCCTCCAGAGGAATCCGGAGCTGCCAGAGCCCCCGGATCCCGCCATACCGCCCGTTGGACGCCGCCATCAGCAAGGCACTCTTCCCCCGGGTGGGTACCGGCCGCGACCGGGAGACCCAATCGATCGCGTTCTTCAAGGTCCCGGGTAGCGAGTAGTTGTACTCGGGAGAGGCGATCAGCAATCCGTCAGCCAACGCCGTGCGCCGGATCAGCTCGACCGCCCCCTTCGGCAAACCCGAGCTGGCCTGGAGATCGGCATCGTAGAGCGGCATGTCGAACTCGCGGAAGTCGGCGTGATCCACCTCGGCACCGGCCGCGCGCGCCATCCCCACCGCCACCGTCAGGAGCTTCTTGTTGAAAGAGGCCTGCCTCAGTGAAGCGGCCATCGCGAAGAGCTTGAGGGTCATCTCAGTCGCCGGTCGAAGAGGCTGTCCCAAGAGGCCAGGGCCGGCTTGGGGATGAGCGCGGTGTCCACGAGGCCCAGGGTGGCAAAGAGCGGCAGGATTGAGCCGGGTGGTGGAGGTGATGCCACCAGATCGATATCGGTGAAGGTCAGCTGAAAAACTCCAATCGCGCCGGCCCGATCGAGGAGCTGAGCCTGCCGGTGGATGTAGTGCGCCTGCTCGGTCGGCGAAGTCACGAAGCTGCCTGCGGAAACCGAAGGCCAGCCACCTTCCACCACCATGACGGGAAGCTGCGGCGGCTCGACCAACCGGCTGTAGTAGTCGTCGGGAAGATCCGCTGGATCGGCAAAGCCAGCCAGGTACGGATATGACGAGAGGCCGATCAGATCGATGAATGGAAAGTCGGCGCGATCCTGCGCGATCCCCACAAATGGACCGACTCCGGATAGTCGCCCCCAGGCAACCTCCACCTGCACGCTCACGTACAGGTGCGACGAAGTCCCCAGGGTGCGCTGCTCCACCGCGGCGGCATTGGTCATGGTGACCACCGCCGCATAGACCGAGTCGGGGGCCGCGGCCCGGATCAGGTTGGTCTCCGCGGCCAGGCCGAGATAGTCGGGATCGAGGATGGTGTCGATGGCGGTCACGTAGCTGCGATAGAGCCGCTGAATGGCGGTATCGGCAATGCTGCGGCCGGCGGCGATCAGGGCCGGGTCCTCCTGCGCGCGATTCAACCCATCGGTCACGTCGAGGGTCACCATCAGGGCGAAGCCATGGCCGCGATAGAACTGGGCCAACGGCAGTTGGACCGTGCGGACCTCGGTTTCCGCGTCGGTCCCTCCCAAGAGCACCGTCCAGGGGATCGAGAGGTGCATGATCGCCGCGTCGGCACGGGTGGCCCATAGGTTGAGTGAAGCAATGGCCACCGTGAGGTCGTTGCGAGGCGGGATGGCGGAGAACCCCATGCGGTAGGTCCGGGTCACCGGGGCTCCCCCGGAATCGCTGCACCCGAGCATCAGGAGGCCGCAGACGAATACCCCGAGCCTTCGATTCACGAGGTCCCGCTCACGAGCAGCGGCTTCAGAACCTTCCAAACATTTTCGGCGACGATCTCGTGTCCTCGCGGGTTGGGGTGGATTCCATCCGCCTGATTCAGCGAGTCCACGCCTCCCACCCCGGCCAACAGAAACGGAACCAACGTCAGGTGATTGCGCCGAGCCAACTCGGGGTAGATGGCCCGGAACCGTCGGGTGTAGTCACGACCCAGATTGGGCAGCGCCTCCATGCCGACCAGCACGGTCCGGGTCTTGGGGGCTACCGCCCGGGTCCGATCGATCATCGCCTGGATGTTGGCCCGGACCGAATCCACGTCCTGGCCACGCAATGCGTCGTTGGCCCCAGTCTCGAGCACCAGGATGGCCGGCGGCGCGGAGAGCAGCCACTCGAGGCGCCGGAGCGCGCCGGCGGAGCTTTCCCCGCTCACCCCGGCGTTCACCACGCGATAGGCCAGGCCGGCCGAGTCGAGCTTGCGCTGGATCAGCGCGGGATAGGCCTCTTCGAGATCGACACCGAGGCCTGCGGTGAGACTGGTGCCCAGGAAGGTGATGGTGGGGCGATCGGGAGCCGGCGTGGCTGGCGCCTGGGTCTGGGCAACCTCCGCCGGGGGCGACGGGCGTTCCGTCCGGCAAGCCGAAAGGCCAATGAGAAACAACAGGGCCGAGCGGAATACGGTCATGGCCCAGATAACTAACCGGTCCGAGTTCCACCGTAAACCGACGCCAATGGTTCGCGACAGACCCCGACTATCATTCACCCGGTCCAATCGTCCTCTACGAGGCTCATGATCTCCTGCCGCTCACTCAGCAAGACCTATCTCAGTGCCGGCCGTCCATTGACGGTCCTGAAGCATATTTCCCTCACCATCGAAAACGGGGACTTCGCCGCGATCGTGGGCCCTTCGGGCAGCGGAAAGACGACGCTGCTTGGCCTGCTGGCGGGACTGGACCGTCCGACCGAAGGCGAGGTGAGCATTGATGGCCACGATCTCGGCAAGCTCACCGAGGACGAACGGGCCCGCCTCCGGGGAGAGCGGATCGGGTTCGTGTTCCAATCCTTCCATCTGATCCCCACACTCACGGCTCGGGAGAACGTACAGGTCCCGCTCGAGCTGCGCGGAGTGTCCGATCCGGCCCAGGCCGACGAGCTGCTGACTCGCGTCGGCCTCGGGGACAGAACACATCACTATCCGGCGCAACTCTCGGGCGGTGAACAGCAGCGGGTCGCGATCGCACGGGCGTTCAGCAACCGGCCGAGAATCGTCTTCGCGGACGAGCCCACCGGCAACCTCGACGCTACCACCGGGGCGACCGTGATCGACCTGCTGAGCCGCTTCAACCGGGAGTTGGGGACGACGCTGGTCCTGGTGACCCACGATACCGACCTGGCGAGTCGCGCCCATCGGGTGATTCGCCTGGCCGATGGGGCCGTCGTGGCCGACAGCGCGGCGTGACCGGGTTCCGTTTCATCCTTGCCATGGCCAGGCGCGAGACCCGCGCCGCGCTCCGCCGCGTGGGCTTGTTGACCGCTTCGGCCTCGATCGGGGTCGGGGCCCTGGTCGCGATCAATTCCTTCACGGAAAACCTGAAGCACGCCGTCGAACAGCAGTCTCGCGTGCTCATGGGGGCCGACCTGTCGGTCTCGGCCAGGCAGAGCTTCACCCCACGCGCAGACTCGCTGCTGGACAGCCTCTCTTGCGCCACCAGGCCCTGCGCCGCGCTGAGCCGGGTCACCAGTTTCGCCGCGATGGGCTATGTGCGCCGGACCAGCGGGACCCGGCTGGTCCGGGTCGCGGCGATCGAAGGCGGCTACCCGTTTTACGGAGAGATCAAGACCGATCCCGCGGGCGAGTGGTCTCACCTGCAGGAAGGCCAGCGTGCGCTGGTTGACCCGTCCTTCCTCACGGCTCTGTCCGCCCGGATCGGCGACACCCTCTCGCTGGGCGAGAGCCGATTCGTGATCGCCGGTACGGTGCTCAACTTCCCCGGAGACATCGGGGTCCGCGCGGCCCTGGGCCCCAGGGTCTATATCCCCGCCCGCTACCTGCCGGCCACGCGCCTCCTCGGCTTCGGCTCGCGCGCGCAGTACGAAGCATTCCTTCGAACTCCCGACGGCACCGATCTCGCCGGCGTTGCGGGCAGGTTTCGTCGCTCGCTCACGGCAGAACGCGCCGAGCTGCGCACGGTGGACGAGGACGAACGGGACCTCAAGTCATCCTATGACAAGCTGGGGCGTTATCTCGGGCTGGTGGCCCTGATCGCGGTGCTGCTGGGCGGAATCGGAGTGGGCAGCGCCGTCCAGGTCTTCATCCGTCAGAAGCGGGAGTCGATCGCGGTGCTCCGGTGCATGGGGGCCAGCACGAAGCAGATCTTCGGACTCTACCTGCTGCAGGCACTTCTGCTGGGCCTCACCGGCACCGCCCTGGGATTGCTGCTGGGTGTCGGGTTACAGCTGGCCCTTCCCTCGCTGGTCGGTCGTCTGCTCCCCGTCGATGTGACCGTGGCGCCGTCGGGAAAGGGCCTAGGGCTCGGCATCGCGGTGGGCGCCTGGGTGGCGCTCGCCTTTGCGCTCCTGCCCTTGCTCAGTGTCCGCCGGATTGCCCCGCTCGAGGTTCTGCGGCGGCCGTATGAGCCCGCGGCTCGTCAGGGCCGCGATCCATGGGTGTGGCTGGCGTCGGTGGCGTTGGCCGCGAGTGTCGTGGGTCTGGCCGTGCTCCAGGCCGGAAATCTTCGCACCGGACTGGGATTCGCCGCTGGGATCGGATCGGCTTTGCTGGTGCTCTGGCTCGCGGCCCTGGGGCTGATCCGCCTCCTGCGCCGGAACTTCCCCACTCGCTTGCGCTACGTCTGGCGCCAGGGCCTCGCCAACCTCTACCGGCCGGGAAACCAGACGGTGGCGGTGGTGCTCGCGCTGGGCTTCGGGGGATTCCTGCTCTGTACCATCGCCCTGGTACAGACCAACCTGCTCCGGGACCTCAAGCTCGACGCCGACACCAGCCGGCCTAACCTGGTCCTGTTCGACATTCAGCCCGACCAGTTGTCTGGAGTCGACGGCATCATCAGGAGCGCTGGGCATCCGGTGACTTCTGCCGTGCCGATCGTGCCGATGCGGATCCTCTCGGTGAAAGGCACCCCTGTCGCCGAGATCCTGGGGGATTCCCTGCGCCGCGGACCCAAGGGTGAGCCGCTGGGACGCTGGGCCTTCCGGCGGGAGTATCGCTCCACCTACCGTGACACTACGGTGGCCTCCGAAAAGATGATCGCGGGCAAGTGGTGGGACGCGGATGGCCGCCTGCCGGGCAGCCCGAACGACAGCCTGGTCCCCATCTCGGTCGAGGTCTCCCTCGCCGCCGAGCTCGACGTCACCATCGGCGATCAGATGGTCTGGGACATCCAGGGGGTGCCGCTGGCGACCCGGGTGGCCAATCTTCGAGACGTGAGCTGGGCCCGATTCGAGCCCAACTTCTACATCGTCTTCCCCACCGGCGCGCTGGCTCGCGCGCCGCAGACCCTCGTCACCTTGACCCGGGTGGACGGGCCGGAGGAGATGGGCCGGCTCCAGCGCGACGTAGTCGAGCGCTATCCCAATGTGACATCGATCGACGTCTCGTTGGTGCAGCGCACCATCGAACGGATCATCGACACAGTCACCCTCGCGATCCGCTTCATGGCGCTGCTGAGCCTCGGCACGGGACTGGTGGTATTGATCGGGGCCCTGGCCATCAGCCGGTTCCAGCGGCTGCGGGAGGCGGTGTTGCTCAGGACTCTGGGCGCCAGCCGGGCCCAGGTACTCCGGGTCGCCTTTGCGGAGTATCTATTCCTGGGCCTGCTGGCAGCGGTAGTCGCGACGGTACTCTCGATCGCGGCCGGCTGGGGGCTCATGAAACATGTGTTCGAGGCCAAGTTCAGACCGGAGCTGGCTCAACTGGCAGCCCTCGGCCTCGGGCTCACGGTGCTGACCGTGCTGGTGGGACTCTGGAACAGTCGGGAGGTTCTGCGGAAGACGCCACTCGAGGTGTTGCGCGCCGAAGAGTAGTTCCCCTCGCGATCGGAGGACGACGTGATCCTGGTGCTCTGCCTCGCCTTCGTCCTCTCGGGGGCCGCGGGCCTCATCTACGAGAGCATCTGGACCCGGTATCTCGGCCTCTTCATGGGCCACGATGCCTACGCCCAGATCCTGGTGCTGGCCATTTTCCTGGGCGGGATGTCGGCGGGCGCGATGCTGACCGCCAGCCGCTCCCGGCGCCTGCAGGATCCCCTCATCGGCTATGCCCTGGTGGAAGCGGCGGCCGGCCTGATCGGCTTCGGCTTCCACGATCTCTTCGTGCTGGTCACCAACTGGGCCTATGATCACGCTTTCCCCGCGTTGGGCGGGGGCGTCAGCGTACTGGGCCTCAAGTGGGCGTTGGCCGCGCTCCTGATCCTGCCGCAATCGGTCCTCCTGGGGGCGACCTTCCCGCTGATGACCGCCGGGGTACTTCGTCGAGTCGGAGAACGACCGGGCCGGATCCTGGCATTGCTCTACTTCGCCAACAGTCTGGGCGCCGCCGTGGGCGTGCTGGTGGCCGGCTTCTATCTGATCGGGGCCGGAGGGCTCCCGGGAACGGTCAACACCGCCGCCGGGCTCAACGTCCTGGTCGCGGTCATTGCCTTCCTGGTCGCGCGACGGGTCCCGACCTCGCTCCCCGCGGCAGAGCCGGAGACGCCTGGCGCCTCCGAGGGTCAGCGACGGCCGATTCACCAACTCCTGCTGGGTGTCGCGTTCGGGACGGCGGTCGCCTCGTTCATCTACGAGATCGGGTGGATCCGGATGCTTTCCCTGGTTCTGGGCAGCGCCACCCATTCCTTCGAGCTGATGCTCTCCGCCTTCATCCTCGGCCTGGCGCTGGGTTCGTTCTGGATTCGCCAGCGGGCCGATCGATGGGAGGATGCGCGTCACGCCCTGGGCATCACCCAATGGGTCATGGGATGCCTGGCCCTGGCCACGGTCCCGATCTACCTCGCGTCCTTCGAGTGGACCGCCACGTTGCTGCACACCTTCGCGCGGACCCCCACAGGCTATGCCGGATTCACCATGGCCCGCTACGCCATCTGCCTCGCGGTGATGCTCCCGGCCACCTTCTGCGCCGGGATCACCCTCCCGCTCATCACGCGCGCGATGCTGGTGACCGGCGCGGGCGAGCGAGCCATCGGTCAGGTCTACAGCGCCAACACCCTGGGCTCGATCATCGGCGCCATGCTGGCCGGCCTGATCCTGCTCCCCGCAGCAGGACTCAAGACCATGCTGATCTTGGGGGCCGCGCTCGACATGGCCCTCGGTGTCGTGCTCCTGCTTCGGCCCGCCACACCGACCCGGATCCGCTGGGCGCCGGTGGCGGTAGCCGTCAGCCTCGCCATCATCGCGGCAGTGGCAGGCACCCAGCGTTTCGACCACGACCTCATGACAAGTGGGGTCTATCGGTTCGGCTCTCTGCCGACGCCCGGCAGCCGGGACATTCGGTTCTACCACGACGGCCGCACGGCGACGGTGGCGGCGGGCCAGGTGGGCAACAAGGGTGAGGTGACGTTCATCTCCAGCAACGGAAAGCCGGACGCGTCGCTGCCGGTCGGCTGGGCCACGGGATGTGACGGGACTCAGGCCCGGACGCCCTTGATCCGCGACTATTCCACCCAGATCCTGCTGCCGCTCATCGCCCTCGCCTTCGCTCCCAATGCCTCCCATGCGGCGGTCATCGGCCAGGGGTCGGGCATGACCTCGCAGTTCCTGCTGGCCAGTCCCCGGCTGGAGCAGCTCGTCACCATCGAGATCGAGCCGGAGATGATCCGGGGCTCGCGGATCTTCTACCCTGCCAACAAGCTGGTTTTCGAGGACCCGCGTTCCCGATTGGTGATCGACGACGCGAAGAGCTACTTCGCCTCGGCACGCCAGCGCTTCGACCTGATCATCTCCGAGCCCTCCAATCCCTGGGTGAGCGGGGTCTCCGGGCTGTTCACCGTCGACTTCTATCATCGAGTGCGCAGTTATCTCGGGGACCATGGCGTGTTCGGTCAGTGGCTGCATCTCTACGAGATCGACGACCAGCTGGTCTTGAGCGTCCTGGCCGCATTGCATCGGACCTTTCCGTGGTACCAGGTGTTTCTGGTCTCGGGCGCGGACATGCTGATCGTCGCCAGTATGGACCCGCTCCCCGCTCCCGACTGGTCCGTTTTCCGGCTGCCACAGGTGGAGGCGGGCCTCTGCACCAGCGTCCCCTTCACACCGCGTATGCTCGAAGCGACGCGCCTGGCCAGTCAGAAATCGCTGGGTCCACTGCTCGACCGGTGGGGGACCATCAATTCCGATTACTACCCGGCGCTCGACCTGGGCGCCGAGCAGACGAGGTACCTGGGGCGGGTCGCGGAGGGATTTTCCCGGCTCTCGAGCGACCGACTCGATCTGCCCGGGATCATCGAGGAACGGCGCAGCCTCCCGAGCGACGAGATCGTGAGCCCCGTGCCGGGGATCCCGCGGACCCAGGCGCTGGTGACGGCGGCCCTGGTGCGCGACGCTCGCCGTTTCATTTCCATGGACACGGTCGTGAAAGACGAGGCGCTCGCGGGGGCGATCGACCGGATCGGAGCCTGGCGTGCCATGCTGGCCGCTGGACAGGCGCCGACCAATTGGCGACTCTGGCTGCAGAAGATGAGCGAGGTCGAAGCCAGCCTGGCGGGCGGAACCTCCGGCGTGGCAGACCAGTCGTTCTACGCCGAGGCGACTCGATACCTCGAGCGCTTCGGGGCGCCACCGGGGGTTCGGGATGCGGTGGACTTTCGCCGCGCGTTGGCGGGATGGGATTTCCGGGCCGCGTCGGAAGCCGGTGAGCGCCTCAGCCAGGCCGCGCGCACGGAAACCTCCTGGATCCCGCCCGACGAAGTGATGGATGGCCTGGTCATGGCGAGGATCAAGTCGGGCGATCCGGCCGGGGCCGATCGTGCCCTCCGTGCGCTGGCGCCGCTCAGCCGCCAGGCGCCGGAGTCTCTCCGATTACTGCTGCTCACCGCCTACGTGCTCCAGGCAACCAACCACCCCTAGGCAGCGTCCAAGTGGCGCGGCCCAGCAGGGGCCGATAACTTAGGCGGCCCGGCTCGCGGGCCACCTGGGGGAAGTGGTGTCTCTGACCTGACTTGCTCGACGGAGTGACGTGATGCTGGCAATCGATTTGAAAGGCAAACGCGCCTTCGTGGCCGGAGTAGCGGACGACGGCGGGTTCGGCTTCGCCATCTGCAAGGCGCTGGCGGAGGCCGGGGCTACCATCTGCGTTGGGAGCTGGCCGCCGGCGCTGAGCATTTTCCAGAAGCTGCTCGAGCGCGGCAAGATGGAAGAGTCGATGCGGCTCTCCGACGGGCGCAAGATGGAGTTCGAGCGGATCTACCCGCTGGACGCGGCATTCGATACCCTGGCCGATGCCCCCGCCGAGGTTCGCGAGAACAAACGCTACATGGAAGTGGGCGACTTCAGCATTGAAGGCGTCGTCCAGCGGCTCACCCAGGATTTCGGCACGCCCTGCCTCGATGTAGTGGTGCACAGTCTGGCGAATGCCCCGGAGGTCAAGAAGCCGCTGATCGACACCAGCCGTGCGGGGTATCTCTCTGCTTTGAGCGTGAGCGCCTACAGCATGGTCTCCATGGTCCGATCGCTGGGCCCGCTCACTCGACCGGGCGGGAGCTACCTGTCGCTCACCTACATGGCGGGGGAACGGGTGATTCCCGGCTACGGGGGCGGGATGTCTACCGCCAAGGCGGCTCTGGAGGCGGATACCCGCACTCTTTCGTATGAGGCCGGGCGTCGCCATGGAGTCCGCGTCAACACGATCTCCGCCGGGCCCTGGGCCTCTCGCGCCGCCTCGGCGATCGGCTTCATCGACATGATGATCGAATACACCAAAGCCAACTCACCGCTCCCGCGGGCCCTCCGGGCGGAAGAGGTGGGAAACACGGCGGCCTTTCTCGCCAGTCCGCTGGCATCGGGGATCACCGGCACCGTGATCTACGTGGATCTCGGCTATCACAGCATGGGCATGGCGGTGACTCCAACACCCTCACCTTCCCCCGCTTCATGAGCCAGACCGAGAGTCGTCCCAACTTCCGACCCGATCTGCTCAAGGGTCAGGTGGCGCTGGTCACGGGCGGCGGGACGGGAATCGGGCTGGGAATCGCCAACTGCCTGGCGCGGGTCGGGGCGGACGTCGCGATCGCCAGCCGAAAGCCGGAGCATCTCGAGCCCGCCCGGGAGGCTCTCGCCGCGTACGGCACCCGGATCCTCGCCATCGAGTGCAACGTGCGGGAGCCGGAGTCGGTAGGCCGCGCGGTGGAGCGGGTGGCGAGCGAGCTGGGTCGCCTGGATCTCATGGTCAACAACGCGGCCGGCAATTTCTACTCGCCTTCCGCGACCCTCTCCGCCAACGCCTGGCGGGCCGTGGTCGAGACCGACCTGTTCGGCACCATGTATGGGTGCCAGGCGGTCTATCCGGTGATGAAGAAACAGGGCGGAGGGCGCATCGTTTCGATCTCGATGACACTCCACTACCGCGGCTGGCCGCAGATGGCCCATGCCACCGCCGCCAAAGCGGGAGTGGATGCCCTGACCCGCACCCTCGCGGTGGAGTGGGCGCCGGACGGGATCCGGGTCAACGCGGTGGCGCCGGGGCCGATCCCGACCGAGGGAGTGAAGAAGGCGTTCAGCGCCCCACCTACCCCGGGAGGGAGCCCCAGCCTCTTCGATGCCGACGCCTACGCCCGCCGGGCCATTCCACTGGGACGCTGGGGAACTCCCGAGGACATCGGAGAGATGGTGACTTACCTGGCGAGTCCGGCGGGGGACTGGATCACCGGCGCCATCTTCGTGGTCGATGGCGGAGCCTGGCTGGCACCGGGGCCTGGCGCGGTGATGCCCGGCGCCGGGCGCGAAAGGAGCTGAACTCATGGGCGTCGGTCACCTCGGCATGGCCGTCGTCTTCAAGCGGGTCGAGCCGCGCCTGAGCCTCGCCACCCTCGTCGTGGCGGCCAATTTCGTCGACCTGCTCTGGGTGATCTTCGTTTCGCTGGGGGTGGAGCAGGTGAGAATCAATCCCGGATACACGGCGGCGAACCCGTTGGAATTCGTCAGCTATCCGCTGAGCCACAGCCTGGTCGCCGCGGTCGTCTGGGCCGGGCTGGTGGGCGCGGTCTATTACGCCTGGCCCACACGAGACACGACCCATCACACCAAGCGCACTCTGATCGTGATGTTCCTGGTCGCTTCCCACTGGCTGCTGGACGTAGTGGCACACATCCCCGATGTCCCGCTGGCGGGCAACGACTCCCTCAAGCTGGGACTGGGGCTCTGGCGCAGCGTGCCGGCGACGCTGGCGGTCGAGATCGGCATGCTCGCGGTGGGCATCGGTCTGGTGATCCTGTGGCCACCCAAGCGATATCAACCGCGCACCTGGCGGCTGCTGCTGATCGGCTTGATCTTCGCGGCCATGGAAGTCGCGAGTGTGCTGGGTCCGCCACCACCATCGGTGCGCGCGGTGACGCTCACTACCCTCTCCGCCATCCCGGTCATCATTCTGCTCACCCTCTGGGCCGACCGGCCGGTCAAACCGGCCTGACCATGTCCCGCCTGTTCCTGGTAATCGGCGCCCTGCTCGGATTGCTGGCGGTCGCCGCGGGAGCCTTCGGCGCTCATGCGCTCCGGGGGATGGTCCCCCCGGATCTGCTGGCCGTCTTCGAGACCGGAGCCAGATATCAGATGTATCACGCGTTGGCGCTGCTGGCGGTGGCCTGGCTCTCGAGCGAGATACCCAGTCCCTGGATCACTGCATCGGGCTGGCTGTTCGTGGTGGGAACGGTGCTGTTCTCGGGAAGCCTCTACGCCCTGGCGCTCACCTCCAACAATCGCCTGGGTCTGATCACGCCTTTGGGCGGGGTGGCATTCATGGCCGGATGGGCGTCCCTCGGGATCGGCGCGTGGCTAGGGCGGCGATCCAAACCGAGTTAGGCGGCCGCACAGAGAAGTCAATGCACAATCCCGCTCAGCGTATAGCGGATGCGTGGCTCGTCGCCTCGGCGGACCTGGGGATTCAGGTCACAATCCCTTTCGCGCTGCCTCGAGAAACAGGGGAACAAGTCCCATACCTGCTTCTCATTCATTCGTTCGGCAGCAAGTTGGGCACTGTGATCACCACCACAAGCGATGACTTCGAGGATGGGTTTGAAGTGGCCGAACTACATGGTTACTATGCCTCGGGCTTGAACCCGCTACACTATTCAAAGTACGATCGCGACACATTTGTTGGAGCTCTCACTGACTGGGGCTGGTTTGGGGCCTCACCGCCGCCTTCGTGGTACCACAAGTAGGATGCGCCCGCAGAGGCCTTCTGAAGCGGCCTAGGCTGCTCGAGTAGCTACCTCCTACCGAAGAGCACTGATCGCTAATGTTTCTCCTCGGTAGTCACCCGGAACGATAGCGGCTCGCTGGGAAGCACCGACGCTCGCGCGAGCGCGGCGTTGATTCCCGCCTGGGGGCTGGTGGTCATCACGGCGGTGGCTATGCCCTCGCCGTCGGTAAACGCCATGCTGGGTGAGATGGTCCCGCTGCCGTAGTCCACCTCGAACGACACGAGGGAGTTCCGCATCGGCTTGCCGCCCGCGTCGGTCAGGCGGACGCGCACGGTGTCCTGGTCGCCCGGGGCCATGTGGGGCCGGAGACTTCGATCGGTGACGAACCAGGCCGGAAAGTCTCCGCCGCTCTGGACCCGGATCATCCAGGAGCCGTCGCGCTGCTGCGCCAGTGCCATACTGTAGGCGACGCTGACCGGATAGGTGCCGCCCGAGGGGTAGCCCACGTCGTAGGTGAGATAGCCGGCCAGGTAGGCCAGATCGCCACTGGCATTCACTTCGTAGTAGCCGAGCTTGAGGCCGCTCAGCCGGGGGAGGTTACGGCTGAAGTAGTCCTGAATCGCGTCGGTGCCGATGACCACGTTGCCGCTCCCGGTGACGATCCGCCCGTCTTTCACGTACAGCGCCGCGAGCGCCGCCGCGTCCCGGTTCCTGCAGGCCGTCTCCCACTTGGTCACCGCCTTCTTCACAGCATCATTCACCGTGGCGTGGTACTTGAGGGCTTCGTTCTCCCTCCGGACCGCGCCGGGAACCTCGGCCTGACCCACGGCGAGCGAGGCGCCGGCGCCCGTGCAGAGCGATCCGAATACGAGGATCCTGGCGATCAGCGGCAGGGCGGTCGCACGCATCGTGACGTTCTCCAGATGGCGGCGGGTCAACGCCGGGTCAGGTAGGCTAACCGCGACGAGAGCTCGTACTCGCTGGCGTCCTTGAGCTCCGGTGATATCGAAGCCAGGAGCTCCTTGAGCTCGGTGGTGCCGTAGGTGAGCCCCTTGCGGGAGGGCCCTGGCCGGGCCTGAACCCCGGTCGCCGCCGTCCTCCGTCGGGCCTGGAGCAGCGCCAGCCGCCGGTCGACCTTGGCATTAGGAAAGTGAGATTCTATTTCCCGATCGAACTTGATCAAGTTTCCCGCGGGACTGGGCAGGGCCGCCTCTCCGAAACCGGAGAAGTCGGTCACACCCTGCACCACTCCGAGCCGCCGGAGTCTCCCCGCCGCTGTCAGGTAGAGATCGAGAAACCCGCGGGTATCCTGCATCACGGAATGCTCTCCCGTGGCGCGGATGGGCCCCGAGTGTCGGCTTCCGGGTTCTCTCCCCTCACCTGCGCCCGCTTCGCGCGGGGCGCAGAAGACGGCAATCACGGGGTCAGCGCGCCCGATCGTGGCCCGTTGGTCGGCCAGGAGGACCAGTCCTGCCTCGTGAATCGCGAAGGACTGCACCTCTACACGCGCCGGGATGCGGCCCAGTTCCTCCGCCGCCACCAAGGTGAGGTGAAGCCCGGCTGCGACCAGCTCCTCCGCGACAGGATCCGCCTCGGCGCGGCTCTGGAATGTGAGCCAGATCTCAGGAACCGGATAATGAAGTTTGAGGGTCGCCTCGGCCGGGGTAAGACCAAGAGGCGGAGCGGCCCGGCGCGCGTCGACCGCGCCATGGGGAGGATTCGAGACTACGAGAATCGAGCCCGCCAAGCGCACCTGCGGGACGAGGTACTACGAATGTGCAGCCCGGTAGTCTCCGAGTCCAGCATGAAGGTCTTTGTGGGGTCACCCCCGCCCCGGAGCAAGGCCGGGCACCTCGGCCTCCTGGCGGGCCCACTTGAAGAACACCAGGGCGATCGCGCCCCACATCCAGAGGTTTCCGGGCACCCACATGATCAGCCCGCCCAGCTGCTGATCCTCGAGCGGGCTCAGCCCCCAGGTCCGCGGGGCCTCGACGTACCACTGGTAGAGCGGCTGCTCGGCGAAGGTGATGATCGCCGCCACCGCCTGCATCGGAATTCCTACCAGGAAGAGATAGAGCATCGAAAGCCCGGGAGAGAGCCTCGGCACCGAGGAGATCGGGCTCATCACCGGCCACCACATGATCACGGCGGTGACCATGAAGAGCAGGTGGGTCACGATGTGGACGTCGTGGTTCCGCATCATGAGGTCGTAGGTGGGGACCGCATGCCAGGCGGCGATGGTCGCGCCGAAGAGCCCACCCGCCACCACAGGGTAGGCCAACGCCCTTCCGATCCGCCCCACCGTCGGCCGCGCGGCCAGCGGCTCGATCAGCCACCCCGGAAGCCCGGCGATGAGCAGCGGCGGCATCACCAACTGGAGCAGCAGATGCTGCACCATGTGGGCGGAAAAGAGGTAGTAGTCGCTCAGGTCGTGGATCGGGCCGTTGAGCGACACCAGCATCACGGCCAGGCCGGTGACGTACGAGAGTATCCGCCAGGGAGACGCGGCAGGCAGTCCGTGCTTCCGGCGCCAGGGCCCGATGCCGTAGGCGTAGAGGCCACCCAGGATGGCAGTACCGATGACGACAGAGGGATGAAAATCCCAGTCGGGCTCGAAGGGACCGGTCGGGCGGATGGTGTCGAGGAGGAGGAAGGGGGAGATCACGGGCACGCTGCGGCGGAGATGGCGAGCGGGAGGCGGTCGGCTCCCGCTCACCCCGCTCCGCTACTTCGGGAGCGGGTGTAACGAATAGAGGTAGCCGAAGAGCACCAGCAGAGCCATGATGATCGCGGCGGCGATGATCAGGGGGAAGACGAAGACGCTGCTGAAGAGCCGGCTATCCTGCTTCAAGTGCATGTAGAACATCGCCACCAGGGCGAACTTGAAGGCGGAGAGCAGCAGCAGGAGCTCGACGAACACCGGGGCGATCGCCGCCGCCAGGACGGGGGGCTGGCCCCGCCGCCCGATCTCGTACAGCGCCACCTCGAGCGCCGTGAGAACGAACAGGGTGATGCCGATCCGGACGTAGACCGACGGCGTCGGATGGGTATGCTCGTGGGTATGGGCGGCGGCGTCCATGTTGTTCACACTCAGTGAATGAGGTAGACGACGGGAAAGATCACGATCCACACCACGTCGACGAAGTGCCAGTACAGCGCGGCGATCTCCAGGTTGAGCGATTTCTCCGGGGGCAGTTTACCCCGCAGCGCCAGGATGAAGACGGTCGTCAACCAGAGCACCCCGAGCGAGACGTGGCCGCCGTGGAAGCCCGTGAGGGTGAAGAAGGTCTGGGAGAAGAGGTTGGTGGTGAACCCCATCCCCCGGTGATAGAAGTGGGTGAACTCGAAGACCTGCATCCCCACGAAGAAGATCCCGCAGAAGAGCGTCGCGCCGAGCCAGCCGATCAGCATCCCCCGCTTGCCCTTCTGGGCTCCGTAGAGCGCCAGCACCACGAAGAGCGAGCTGAAGAGCAGAAGCGCCGTGCCGGTGGTCACCAGCGGGATCTCCAGCATCTGCTCCACTTCTTTGCCGTTCAGCAGCCAGACGTCGTGCGGCCGCGGGCCGGCCACGTCCTTGCCCTTGTAGACCAGGTAGGTGCCGATCAGCGAGGCGAAGAACATGCATTCGGACCCGATGAAGGTCCAAATCGCCAGCTTCCGGCTGTCGAGGCCGGTGGAGGTCTCCGGGTGCATCGCGTGCGCAGCAGCGTGGGCCACGTGGTTGCCTTGGTCGTAATGTTGAGTGAATCGTTTTCGGCTGGGAGCTTGGAGCTAGGTGCCCGCAGTCTCGAGCTCCCAGCTCCCAGCTCCTAGCTCCCAGCTATGCGGGCTCAAACGCCCACTTGAACACCCCCACAAACAGAATCGCGGCCCCGATCAGGTTGACGTAGGGGAAGCCCTGGATGAAGCCGCAGAGGGTCACGGTGACTCCCACCCCGACCACGAAGGGCCAGTAGGAGGGGTTGGGGAGGTGAATCCCCTTCCCGCTCGACAGAGTCGGCTCGGGAAGGCTGCCACCCCGGGCCCGCTTCGCCTCCCAGAGAGCGTCGCGTCCGTCCACGTGGGGAATCTCGGTGAAGTTCCACTCCTGCGGCGGCGAAGGAATCGCCCACTCGAGGGTGGCGCCGTTCCAGGGGTCTGCCGGCGCCTTGGCGCCCGAGCGGAAGGTCTTCCAGAGGTTATAGAGGAAGATCGCGAAGCTGAGTCCGAGCAGGAATGATCCCACCGTCTCCATCAGGTTCCAGAACCCGAAGTTGCTTTCCGCCGCGTAGGTGTACACCCGCCGGGGCATCCCGTTGAGACCCAGGAAGTGCATCGGAAAGAAGGTGAGGTTGAACCCGATCAGCATCAGCCAGAAGTGGATCTTCCCCAGCGTCTCGTCCAGCATCTTGCCCGACATCTTGGGCAGCCAGTAGTAGGCGCCGGCGGTGAGGCCGAAGATGCTGCCGCCGAAGAGCACGTAATGGAAGTGCGCGACGATGAAATAGCTGTCGGTCTGCTGGAGGTCGGCCGGGGGCGAGGCGTGCATGATCCCCGAGAGGCCGCCGATGATGAACATCGCGATGAACCCCAGGGCGAAGAGCATCGGCGTCTTGAACTGCAGCTGCCCACCCCAGATGGTCCCCAGCCAGTTGAAGATCTTCACCCCGGTGGGGATCGCGATCAGCATGGTGGCCAGCGAGAAGAACGCGTCGGCGAAGGGGCCCATCCCGGTCGCGAACATGTGGTGGCTCCACACGCCGAACCCGAGAAAGGCGATGAAGGCGCCTGAGAAGACCATCGCGGCGTAACCGAAGAGCGGCTTCCGGGAGAAGACCGGCAGCACCTCCGAGACGATTCCGAAGGCGGGCAGAATCAGGATGTAGACCTCGGGATGGCCGAAGATCCAGAACAGGTGCTGCCAGAGCACCGGATCGCCGCCGCCCGAGGGCGTATAGAAGTGGGTCCCGAACACCCGGTCGAACATCAGGAAGATCAGGGCCACCGTGATCACCGGGAACGCCAGCAGCAGGAGAATCTGGGTGATGAAGCTCATCCAGACGAACATCGGCATCCGCATCATCCGCATGCCGGGCGCCCGGAGATTGACGATGGTGACGAAGAAGTTGACCGCCGCCGCCAGGGACGCGATGCCCAGGATCTGAATGCCCACCACCCAGAAGTCCACGTTGAGCCCGGGGGAGAACTGCTTGGACGTCAGGTTGGCGTAGGCGAACCAGCCCGCGTCCGGCGCCGCCTTGAAGAGCCAGCTGGCGTTGAGCACCAGGCCGCCCCCCAGGAACACCCAGTAGCTCATCGCATTGAGCCGGGGGAAGGCCACGTCCCGGGCGCCGATCTGAAGCGGGATCATGTAGTTGAAGAACATCGCAGAGAGCGGCATCACCCCCAGGAAGATCATGGTGGTGCCGTGCATCGTGAACAGCTGGTTGAATGTCTCCGGCCCCACGAAGGTGTTGTCCGGCTTGGCCAGCTGAATCCGCATGATCAGCGCTTCGATCCCGCCCAGCAGGAAGAAGATGAACGCGGAGGCGCCGTAGAGAATGCCGATCCTCTTGTGATCGACCGTGGTGATCCAGCTCCACAGGCCGGTCTTCGAGTGAGCGTGGGCCGGGGCGTGATCCAGAGCCGTGGTTGCCATGTTGATCCCGTTACTGGGTGTGATGAGAGAGCGCCGGGGCTACCGGTGCGCCCTCAGGTACGTCACCAGCGTCGCGACTTCGTCATCCGTCAGCTTCTTCGGCAGCACCATCAGGGCGCCCGTCTTGACCGCCTGGGGATCGTGCAGCCACTTGGAAAGATTCTCGTCGGTGTTGGGCAGCAGGCCGGCCACGATCGTGGTCCGGCTCCCCACGTGGGAGAGATTGGGACCCAGAAGCGAAGTCAGCCCGGCGGTGGGCGTCCCGACCATCGCGTGACAGCCGATGCACCCGCTCGCCATGAAGGTCGCCTTGCCCTTCGCCAGCACGCTGTCGAGTCCCGGCGCCGGCACTCCCGCCGCGACCAGCGACTTGGCCAGATCGCTGTCCGCCACGGCGCCGCCGTTCACCAGCGGCGAGCCGACCTGCTGGGCCTGGGCCCACTGCTGAAATTCCTCGGGGGACTGCGAGATGATCCGGAAGCCCATGCGCCCGTGCTGGACCCCGCAGAATTCGCCGCACTGCCCGCTGAAGTTCCCGGTGACTTCCGTCTTGAACCAGATGTTGTTGTGACGCCGGGGAAAGACGTCCCGCTTGCCGGCGAATTGCGGCACCCAGAACGCATGAATCACGTCGCCGGTGGTCATCTCCAGACTGACCGTCTGGCCCATCGGGACGTGGATCTCGTCGGCGGTCACGATGTTGAGCGAGGGATATCGGAACTCCCACCACCACTGATGGCCGATCACCTCAATCTCGAGGGCGTTGGCCGGCTTCTCTGCGGTAATGAAGATGGTGCGGATGGTGGGAACGGCGATCACCGCCAGGATGACGGCCGGGATCATGGTCCAGACGATTTCCACCGTCGTGTTGCCGTGGGTCTGCTTCGGCTCCGGCGCCCCCGGTCTGGCCCGAAACCGCCAGATCGCGTAGACCAGCGCACCTTCGACCAGGACGAACACCAGCGTGGCCCACTGGACGGTGAGCCGGAGCAGGTGGTCGACCAGGTGCGCGAAGTCGGCGCGCGGCAGCAGCGTCGTCTGAGGATAGTGCTCGGCACAACCCGCGAGTACCAGCGCCAACAGCGGTACCGGCGCCCAGGTAGTCGCTCGTCGTGTGAGCGCGTTCCGAAGCGAGATCAATTGATCCATCCTGTCGACGGGGGCAGGCGGTTTTGAATAAAAATGCCGACAGATGTTACCCGAATCGCCTACCCCCGTCAAGCAACCGGGACCACGCCGTGGCGCGCCCCACTAAGAAAGGAAACTCCCCTCCAATCAACCTCGTCGTCAGGGATGAGGGCCTTCCTTTAGTGTCGTTGCTTCTCGCGTCCCGTCGGCGGGGTCGCGACGCGGGTGGACAAATAGCAACCCCCCGATAGGATTTATGCGCGGTTCGCCAGACGACCTGACCCTCCGGAGTTCTCTATGGACGCCACCGCCAGAGCCGATCTGATTCGCCGATACGCCGAGGGCCCTGCACTGCTTCGCGCCGCCCTCGCCAAGGTCCCGGCGGAGGCGCTCAAGTGGCGCCCCGCGCCCAAGAAGTGGTCGGTCCACGAGGTCATCATCCACTGCGCCGACAGCGAGACCAACTCCCACATGCGGCTGCGCTACCTGCTGGCGGAGAAGGATCCCGTCATCGTGGGCTACGACCAGGATGTCTGGGCGGGGGTGCTCGACTACCACAACCTTCCCCTGGAGCCCGCGTTGACCACGGTGGAGGCGGTGCGGGCAAATACGGTTCCCCTGCTCAAGAGCCTCCCCGAGTCGGCCTGGAGCCGGACCGGGCGCCACACCGAGTCGGGGACCTACGGGGTCGAGCAGTGGATGAATATCTACGCGGAGCACCTGGAGATTCACGCACGCCAGATCGAGCGGAACCTGGCCGCCTGGCAGAAGAAGTGAGCCCTTGCGTTCCCCTTCTCCACACCGTGGAGAGGGGGACAGGGGTGAGGCTACTCGATCGGCAGATCGAACGCCACCGGCTCCGCAATCGGGAAAGCGAAGTGCCACCACTCCCGCTCGTAATTCTTGAACCCCTCCGCCTCCATCGCCCGCACCAGCATCGCCCGATAGACCCGCGCCCGCCCTACCGCATTGGCGGTATGCGCCGCCTCCGAGAAGGTGTCGAACGGCGTTCCCATGTCCAGCTCGAGCCCGGTGACTCTATTCACCAGCGTGAGGTCCACCGCGATCCCCAGGTTGTGCTTGCTGTGAATGGCGATGTACCCCTCGCGCAGAAGATCGGCTCGGCCGGTGCGGCGGGCCCATTCCGCCATCGCCAGGGTCGCGCGCAGCGGCCGGTACCCGTCGAACACCTTGAGCCCCAATCCCTCAGAGGCGAGCCGCCGCTCCACCCGGGCCAGCGCCGCGGCCGCCTCACGGCGGAGCAGCGCCTTGTTGGCATGGTAGCCGGGTAGCACCGCGCCGGTGAAATTCCCGGTCCCGGCGTAACGGGCATCGACCAGGATGGTGCTGTCTACGGCCCGAACATTCACCAGGAGCCGCTTCGCGACCGAGTCTGCGGCCAGGGGTGCCGGGGTTCCGGTATCCGCCGGCGGCGCCACCTGACCGCACAACGGATCGGGCCCCGACCCGATAGCCCAAACCGCCAGCCCCATCACGACCGCCCGCCCGAAAGATCGACGCATGGCCGGAATTAACCGGGCTAAGCAAGGGGTGGGCAATGGCTTATCGGTCCACCTGTCGGGATTGGCGCTGACCGCTATTATTGAAGTGCCAAAGTCCCGACACGCCCGGGGTGGAGATCCGCCCGGGGCGGTTCCTTTTTGCCTCATTCGAGTGCCCCATGCTTCGGGAAATGCGGGAGAAGCTCACCAAAGAGATCTCCCAGTTGAGCCATGAGCTCAATGTTCTGATTCCCCAGGCCATCGCCCAGGCGGTGGAGTTGGGCGATCTGCGAGAGAACTCGGAGTACAAGACCGCGCTCGAGCGGCAGCAGTTCGTCCAGGCTCGACTGGGTCAGCTTCACCAGCGCCTGAACCAGCTGGGCCAGCTGGCGCAGGTGGATACGCCCAGTGACCGGGTCGGCCTGGGCTCGAAGGTCACCGTGATGGACCTCGATACCGAGGAGCGGGAGACCTACATCCTGGTGGTGGCCGAGATGATGGACTTCGATCTGGGCCACATTTCGCTGGCGTCGCCGCTGGGGAGGGCGCTCAGCAACCGGAAAGTAGGTGAGGACCTCGAGCTGAGACTCCCGCGGGGCCTGAGAAAGCTCCGGATCCTGGAGTTGCAGACGGAAAACGGAAAGGAGAACCGAGGCCAGGCCTGAAACCGTAAAGTCCTGAGTCCTGAGTTCTGAGTCCTGAGTATGGACTTTTCCAAGAAACAACTCATCCTGGTCGGGGATCGGGTGCTCATTACCCCCGAAGAGGGCGAAGAGCGTACCCGCGTCGGACTCTATCTCCCTGCCACCGCGATCGACACTCAGCAGGTGCAGTCGGGGCTGGTCATCGCCACCGGGCCGGGGGAGCCGATCCCGGATCTGGGCTCGCTGGACGAGGAGCCCTGGCGCCTGGGCGAGCATCAACCCCGCTGGCGCCCCATGCAGGCCAGGGTCGGCGACCATGCGATCTTCTTTCGCAAGGCGGCAGTGGAGATCACCTTCGAGGAAAAGAAGTACCTGGTCGTTCCCCAAGCGGCGATCCTCGCGCTGGTCCGCGAGGAGATCCCGATCTGAGGCGTTCCCCTGCCCCTCACTCGCTTCGCCGATCACGACGAGAAGCGGGTCTTTCTCTCGACCGTTCTCACTTTTAATCTCCCCCCCGCCGACTCGGCTCACAGCGACCGCCTCTCGGTAGCGGTCTTCTGGATCGATGAGGGGACCCCATCGGCCCGGGAATTGAATCTCGACTTCGCCATCGACTTGATGGACCACGGGGCCCTCGCCATCGTCTGTGGCGGGACCGGGGCCGAGGCTGCGGCCAGGCTGTTCGAGAGCGCGGTCGAAGCCGGCGAATTCGTGCGGGGCGAAGGCGAGGAGATCGGGATCCGGGCCCTCCCCACAACGACGCTGGAGCAGGTGCTCTGGACTGCCGCCGAGGAGGCGATGCCGCCCGATGCCTACGCCGACCGGCCCTGGGATATTGTGGTCTGGGCCCGAAGCGGGGATGCCCAGCTCGCGGCCCTGAAGGAGGCGCTTCCGCGACTCAGCGAAATCGTGGAGGAGATCTATGATCAGGGAGGGGAGAGCGAATGAGTGACCCGATCGGTCCCCGCCGCGTCACGATCTGGTTGCTGGTGTCGGTTTCTTTCGCGGCGCTGGTCCTCACCATCGCCGGCTTCGGGGGCAAGGCACCTCGCGCGGTGGGCTGGTTCTCTCTGGTCGTATTTTTGGTGACGTTCGTGGCGTCGCTGCGTCAGGCGTTCGCGGACTACCAGGCCCGGATGGCCGCGCGCGAGGCCAGGAACCGGGCCACGGCGATCACCATGCTGGCGGCCACGCTTCAGAACCAGGACGATGGGGCGCTCCGCAAGCTGGTCCGGAAGCCCGGCATGGTGGGCCAGGCAGCCAGCATGATCCTCAAGGGAAGGGAGAAGAGCGCCGGCAAGCCGTGATTCCCGCGACCGAGCGAGCGTCGGCTCCCCGTCGGTACTCCTGCACCCATGTGTTTCCATCTTTTTCTGCTGAGCCCCCTCACGCTGAGTGAGGTGCGCAGCATGCTCCCGCCGGGGATGTCGGCGGACCTGCTCAACGCCGCCGAACAGGCGACGCTCCGCCAAAGGCATCCGGCGGGGCGCACGGGGGTCCGGCTCCTGCGTGGGGCCTGTTCCTGCGACCTGGTGGTGCAGCGCCACCCGGTGACGCGGCAGGACGAAGCGTTACTTCGAAAGCGCTACCGGAAGTTGGGGCTCTCTCGCGCAGCCACCATCCGCGCCCTGGAAAACCATCGAAGCCGACAGGAGCATCCCGCTGCCGTCGGCGAGCGGGAGCCCTGGCCGGAGCTACTGAGCCGAGTCGTGGCGGAGCATGCGCGCAACGCGGGGCCGTCGCTGTATCTCCTCCACTTCTCCCATGACGGGGCGCTGGGCGAAATCCCAGCAGACGTCCCTACCCGCACCAAGCTGGTGGCGGAGGTCCGGGAGGCTCCCGGGAGCTGGCTCCACGAAGAAGAACCGACCGTCGTCGGGCCCTGAAGGGCCCGCTCGGCGTCCTTGATTTCGTGCCCTAAAGGGCACGCTCGGCATGGCGGGCTGAAGCCCGCGGATTCCGTCTCCTACTACCAATTGGCGTCGCTTTAGCGACCCACGCCGAGCGGGGGCTTCAGCCCGGCACCGACGGCCGAATTTTCTCGCCTCCACTCGCATTCTCACAGTGACGCTCCATCGTCCAGGGAGAGTTACGTCGAGGGATGCGCCATCGGCTTTACTACCATCTCGTCTGGACGACGAAGAATCGGCTGCCCCTGATCACCGCCCCGATCGCGGGCATGCTCTGCCGCCTGCTCCGAGTCATCGCACTCGACGAGCAAGCTCGCATCCTCGAGATCGGACTGGTCCAGACTCATCTCCATTTGCTTCTCACTGCCCACCCGCAAGCCGACTGGGCTCGTCTAGTTCAGCGGCTCAAGGGCGCAAGTTCCATGCAGATAAACCGAACCTGGGGGAGTGCACGAGTAGCGGGCTTCAGATGGGAGCCTGGGTACTCGCTCGAGACGGTGAGCCCCCGGCAGGTGCCGCGTGTCCGCGAATACGTCCGAAACCAGCCGAGCCACCATCCAGTGGAAGCAATCGAGGGCTGGGAGGGAGATCGCTCGAGCGAGGAAGTACTTCGGTAGCCTGCTGTGGGATTCAGGTCGCTTTAGCGACCCACGCCGAGCAGGGGCTTCAGCCCCTGGATTCGAGAGACAAAGTCGGGCCCTGAAGGGCCCGCTCGGCATGGCGGGCTAAAGCCCGCGGATTCCTTCTCCTACTACCAACTAGCGTCGCTTTAGCGACCCACGCCGAGCAGGGGCTTCAGCCCCTGACTAGAGAGATGTCGTGCCCTAAAGGGCACGCTCGGCATGGCGGGCTAAAGCCCGCGGATTCCGTCTCCTACTACCAATTGGCGTCGCTTTAGCGTCCCAAGCCGAGCCGGGGCTTCAGCCCCGGACTCGACTCCTCAGCAACCTCTCCAACCTCAAATGTTCCTCTCGCTCCCTCTCGTCCAGCGTCCGCCTGATCCCCGCCCGCTGCGCCTCCAGCGCCGGCCCCAACCGCCGCTCCAGCGTGTTCACCTGCCGCGAGGTGCGACTCAGGGCTTCCCCCAGCCTGCGAAGCAACGCCTCCCGGTTCGCAGCATCGAGCAGCAACTCGGTCAGCTCCTCGAACGCGGTGGTCGTCTGGGTGGTGACCGGGGTCGCGGTCGGCGGCGGGGTGCCGCGGGCGGCGAGGGTCCGGCGGATGGTGGGACGCTGCAGCAATTCCGCCACGGCAATCCCCCAGACCTGCGCCTCCCGGATTTCCACCGACAGGTGTCGAGCCGGCCAGCTCAGCGCCCGGAGCGCAGCGTATCCTTCCTCGGTCAGGGCATCCAGCAGCGCCGGATAGGCCGTTCGCGCCCGATCGGCGATCGAAACCCGCGCGGTCGCGGCCGGCCGTGCCAGGCGGAACAGCTCCGCCACCAGCGCCTCGCGTTTCCGCCGAAGCAGCGCCGTGCCCTTGGCCACCCGCACCAGCCGGCGTTCGAGCCCCAGCAGGTTCTGCCGAGTTGGCGCGGGCCCCCGTCCCGGGGTCATGCGGCTCCCTCCCGCGGCCGCGCGGCCCAGGTGGCGTCCTTGATCCGCAGTAGATCGTCGCGCGGGAGAGACGCGAGCAGCCGCCAGCCCACCGACACGGTCTCCGCCAGCGTTCGCCGCCCCGGCTGGTTGATGAATTCCCGCTCGAACCGCTCCGCGAACCCCAGCGCTCGGCGGTCGGCTTCACCCAACCCGGCCTCCCCCACGATCGCGGCCATGAGTCGCGCCTCGCGGCCCTGAGTGTAACTGGCGTAGAGCTGGTTGGCCCACTCGCGGTGTTCCGACACCGTGCGACCGGGCCCGATCCCCGCGTTCATCAGCCGCGAAAGCGAGGGAAGCACGTCGACCGGCGGATTCACCCCCCGCCGGTGCAGCTCCCGGCTCAGGACCACCTGTCCCTCCGTGATGTAGCCGGTGAGATCGGGAATCGGATGGGTGATGTCGTCGTCCGGCATGGTGAGGATGGGAATCTGAGTGACCGATCCGCTGCGCCCCTCCAGGATCCCGGCCCGCTCCAGCAGCGTGGCGAGGTCGGTGTACATGTAGCCGGGATAGCCGCGGCGGCCCGGAATCTCCTCTCGTGCGGTGGCGACCTCGCGCAGGGTCTCGCAGTAATTGGTGAGATCGGCCATCACTACCAGCACGTGCAGCCCCGCCTCGAAGGCGAGAAACTCGGCCTGGGCCAAGGCCACCCGCGGGGCCAGCAGCCGCTCGATGCTGGGGTCCCGCATTTCATTGAGATAGACCACGCTCCGCTGCATCGCCCCGCTGGCCGCGAACCGGTCGAGGAAGCTCCGGGTCTCCCGGGCGGTGATTCCCATCCCGACGAAGATCACGGCAAACGGCTCGCCACGCGGCGCCCGGGCCCGCTCCACGATCTGAGCCGCCAGCTCGAGTCCTGGGAGCCCGGCGCCCGAAAAGACCGGTAGCTTCTGCCCGCGTACCAGCGTATTGAGCCCGTCGATCGCGCTGATCCCGGTCTCGATGAAGTCGGCCGGGCGGAGCCGTCTCGCCGGATTCATCGGCGCCCCGTTGATCGAGACCAGCGCCTCTCCGACCGGGCTGGGGAGCCCATCCAGCGGCCGACCGACTCCGTTCAGCGCCCGGCCCAGCAGCTCCCGCCCTACGGTGACCGAGGCCACTTCGCCCGTGAGAGTGACGGCGGTCGTCGAGGGCGCCAGGCCCAGGGTCTCCTCCAGTACTTGGACGACCGTCATCGTCTCGGAGGCGTCGATCACCTGGCCCCTTCTCGGTGCGATGCCCGGCGTACTCACCGTCACCCATTCACCATACGCGACCCGGTGAGTGTTCCGGAGAAAGAGCAGCGGGCCCGAGGCGCCCGAAGCACCGTGATAGGTGCGTCCCGGTCTGAGGGAGACGGCGGTCATAATGCCGCTCCGCTCAGGCCTTCGATCGCCTGGCGCGCTTCCGCTTCCCGGGCGTCGAATTCATCTGGCGCCGCATTCCGCACCGCGGCCAGCGCACGCCGAGCGGCCCCCAACTCCAGGTGTTCGAAGCGGGTGCCCCGTTCCAGTGCCGCCAGCGCTCGCCGATGGAGTCCCAGGGCCAGACTCACCAGCCGGTAGGTCTTCCGTACCGGGGAAAAGGCGTCGTTGGGATCGTAGGCGCTCTGGCCCAGCACCAGCTCCTGGATCAACCGCGCCGACTCGAGCAACAGCCGGTCGGCGTCCTGCAGCGCCTCGGGGCCCACCAGCCCCGCGATGTCCTTGAGCTCCCGGCCTCGCTCCAGCAGTTCCAGGGTGTTGCGCCGCAGGTCCGGCCAGTCGGCTCCGCCTTCCTTCGCGAACCACTTCGACACCGCCTCGGCCTGGAGCGAGTAACTGGTCCCCCAATCCACCGCGGGAAACTGCCGCTGGTGAGCCAGCGCTGCGTCCAGCGCCCACAGCGTGCCCGCGACGCGCAGGGTGGCCTGGGTGACCGGTTCCGAGAAGTCGCCGCCCGGAGGCGAGATTGCCGCGACCACCGTGAGCGCGCCGGTGCGCTCCGGCCGACCCATCGCGGTCACCCGGCCCGCGCGCTCGAAGAACTGACCCAGCCGTCCCGCCAGATAGGTGGGATAACTCTCCTCGCCCGGCATCTCCGCCAGACGGCCGCTGATCTCCCGCAGCGCCTCCGCCCACCGGGAGAGGCTGTCCGCCAGGAGTGCCACCCGGTATCCCATGTCGCGGTAGTACTCGGCGATGGTGATGCCGAGGTAGACCGAGGCCTCACGCGCCGCGACCGGCATGTTGGAGGTGTTCACCACCATGACCGTCCGGTCCATGATCGATCCGCCGGTGCGTGGGTCCTTGAGGCCGGGGAACTCGTGCAGCACCTCCGCCATCTCGTTCCCCCGCTCGCCACAGCCGATGTAGACCACGATGTCGGCCTCGGCGTACTTGGCCAGGGACTGCTCGATGACCGTCTTGCCGGTCCCGAACCCGCCCGGCACCGCGACCGTGCCGCCCTCTGCCGCCGGGAAGAGGAAGTCCAGCACCCGCTGCCCGGTCACCAGAGGCCGATCGTCGGGGAGCCGCCGGTTGACCGGGCGAGGCCGCCGCACCGGCCAGCTTTGCGCCAGGCGCAGAACGGTCCCGTCCTTGAGGCGAGCGATGGGATCCCGGATGGTGAATTCCCCGCCGGTGATGGACTCGAGCGTTCCCGAGACGCCGGGGGGCACCATGACACGATGCTCGATACTCACGCGCTCGGGCACCGTACCAAGCAGATCGCCCGGCTCAAGTGTCTCTCCGGGCTTGGCCACGGGAGTGAAGGTCCACCGAGTCGTGGCGTCCAGCGTGTCGGCGGTGGCGCCGGGCTGAATGAAATCGCCGGTCTGCTCCGCGATTCGCCCCAGCGGCCGGCCTACCCCGTCGAGAATCGCGCCCAGGAGACCAGGCCCCAGTTCCACAGCGAGCGCGGCCCCGGTCGGCTCCACCGGTTCGCCGGTCGTAAGCCCGGTCGTGTCCTCATAGACCTGGAGGGTTGCGATATCGCCCTGGACCCGGATCACCTCGCCCCACAGTCCGTGATTCCCTACCCGGGCCAGCTCGTAGAGCGCAGCCCCCAGCATCGGTCTCGCTTCGGCGAGCGAGCCGGAGACCCGAGTGAGCAGTGGTCGAGTCGGCGCCGTGGCGGTCATCCCAACCTCACACGGTAACCGATCGCCTGGCGCAGCAGTTCGGCGATGAAGGCCTCGGGCCCTTCGGGCGGCGCGACCCAGGTAGGGCCCGGGAACGGGACGACCATGGGAAGCGCTCGGCGCGACAGCTCGCGGCGGATGGGATCGGGGAGCGCGGCGTGGATCTCGTCTTCGACCAGGATCACTCCGGAACCCATTTCGTCGAGCATCGAGCCCAGGCGACGAGCGCCATCCGCGAGGGTGTCCGCCTCCACCGGCTCGAGGCCGGCCAGTCGGAACCCGGCGGCGACCGCCGGCCGGCAGAGCACCCGTACCCCGTAACTCATGCCACCTCGGAGAGCCGGTCTCTTCGGAACGCGGGCGGGAGTCCGATCGCCGTGGTCCAGAGGAGCAACCGAAGCCGGAGCGCCTGAGCCCGGAGCCGGAGCAGATACCAGAGGAGCGGAGCGGGGCCGAGCGGGTCCCGACGAGCCCGTGCCTGGAGCTTGTTGAGCCGGTGGACCAACAGGGCATTATCCAGCTCGGCCGGCGAGTCCGCCTTTCTCTGAAGCAGCCGGGCAATCTTGGCCCCGAAGCACCCGGCGAGGAGGGCCGCGGCACGAGCCGGTTTCCCGGTCAGCGCCGCGGTCCGGAACCGTTCCAGCGGAATCCGGTGGCCACCCGGCAGGAAAGCCGCCTCCGGCGGACGCTCCTGATCGCCCGAGGCGAGAACCAATGCGCCCTTCAGGTTCTCGAGATCGATGGTCTCCTCCACCCAGGCGCGCAGCTCGCGCCCCCCGCGCCGACACCCCTCCGTGACTCGACGAGCAAAGGTCTGGTTCAAGGCGCACTCGAGCTGGTACAGATCAGGCGTCTCCCCCCCGGCCGCAGCCAGCAGCGGTGAGCCGTAGGGATGCTGCCAGACCACCAGGAGTGCGGCGATGTCCCGGGCGCGGGTCTGATGGGCCAACTCCTCCAACTGACGTTCCGGAAGAGTCGTGGTGGGAATCAGTCCCGTGAGCCGAAGCTCGGAGGCGACCCCGGCCGTGGCCCCGCGGATCAGGGCATGGAGGCTCCGGCGATCTTCGTCCTCGAACATGATGCGGACCAGCGGCTCTCTGGGCCCCAGCCATCGCGCCAGCAACTGGAGATTCCGCGCCGCCCCGCGGCGAAACGCCAGCTCCAGAGCGGTCGGCGTCGCCTCCTCCGGCGCGGTCGGAATCACGCCCAAAGCGGCACAGCCTTGTGCCAGGGTGGCGAGATCGGGTGCCCCGGCCAACTCCTCCAGGTCATCCCGTTGAGCCAGGTGGGTCGCGAGACCGCGCGCTCTCGCGTTCAGGTCCTCCCAATGCGCGTTCATTGCCCTGCCTCCATCTTGCGCACCAGGTCGATCGCCAGGCGCGGCCAAAGCCGATCCAGCCGGGTCTCGATCGTGGCATCGATCTCGAGCGACCCGTCGGCCGCACGAATCGCGGCCCCGGGCCCGACTCCGTTAGTCGCCTCGAGCCTGACGTTGGATCGGCGGGCGACGATCGGCTTCAGCGCCGGTCCCCAGGCCGGAGCGCAACGCACCACCGCGCCGGAGTCACCGAAGTACTCCAGGGCAGCACCTACTTCCAGTGCGATGCCGTCGAGGAGCCGGCGGTCCGGCTCGGTTCCGAGCAGGAGATCGCGGGCCCGGCTCTGAATCCGCTCCAGCGCCCGGGCCCGGGCGGTGAGCACTCGCCGGCCGGCATCCTGGCGGGTGGTTTCGAGGACCCGGGCAGCCTCGGACTGCAGCGCCGTTTCATGGGTAGCCAGTTCCGCACTGCGCCGGAGCTCGAGTCGCTCCCGGCCTTCCACGCGCAGGCGGGCCGAGGAGGCCGCCGCTTCCGTCCGAACCTCGGCGATGCGGACCTCGGCGTCGTGCTCGAGCGCGCGCAGCAGATCGGCCAGTGCCATGGCGAGATCAGACCGCCGCGCCCCGGAGCATGATGATCACCGCGACCACGAACCCCAGAATCACCATGGTCTCGGGAATGGCCAGCATGATGATGACCGTCGTGCTCAGCTCGGGCTTCTCGGCCAGGCTGGCCGCGGCCGCCGGACCGATGCGAGACTGGGCCCACGCCGTGGCCACCGCGGGAATGGCGATTGCGAGCGCCGCGGCAAGGGAAATCCAGAGAATCGTCATACCGGCTCCTTATGGTGAATGCACACCCAGGGCACGGCCGGTCCGCCCGGTTGGTCAGGCAGTCGGCTGTGCATTGGGACTCCAGTGACTCAAGGGCTGATAACGCACTCCGCCCGGGCTGTAGAAGGTCCCGAAGAACTCGACGTAGTGGAGGCGGAGGGCGTGAATGGTCGGGCTGAACAGTCCAAGCCCGAAGTTGACCAGGTGAAAGAGGAGCGCGAACAACACGCCGATGACCACGCTCCCCATGGCACCGGCCATTTTGTTGGCGACCACCGCCAGCATCACCGATGCGGTCCCCAGCGCCATGATACGGGCGTAGGAGAGGACGTGGCCGATGGTCGAAAGCAGCTCCACCGGCGCCACCAATCCCTCGATCACGATCAACACCGGGAACGCGACCAGCAGCGCGATGACCGTCGGGGTGAGCATGCGGCGGGGCAGCACCTCGACCGCGGCGAGGATCGCGAACACGATCAGCACGATCATCACTGCCGAAAGCCCGCGGCCGATCGCGAGGCGGGGGTGGTCCCTGGCACTCAGCACGCCGAGCACCAGGCCGAGCAGGATGTGCACCAGGCCAAGCGAGATGGCGAGACCGAGGAAGGGGATGATCGCCTCCGCCCGGTTCATCCAGAGTGGGTGAATGCCCAGCCAGCGTTCGCCCAGGTCGCCGAAGTACTCGCCGAAGAGCACGCCGAAGATGATCGAAAACAGGGCGCAGGCCCCGCCGACTTCCGAGATCGCCCGCAGGTTGCTCCCGGGCCGGGAGCGCCGGTGGAGCAGCGCGGCCAGCCCGGCCAGTACTATCCCATAGCCGACGTCACCTAGCATCAGCCCGAAAAACATCGGGAAGAAGACCGCGACGAACGGAGTGGGATCGAGCGTCCCGTATCGCGGCAGCGGGACCATGCGGGTCAGCATCTCGAAGGGTCGAAAGAGCCGCGGGTTCTGGAGCACCACGGGGGCCTGGTCGGCCCGCCAGTGCTCGCGCCCTACCGTCTCCACCACCACCTCACCCGAGAAGGCGCGGTCCAGCGTGTTGGCCAGCTTCGGCTCCGCGGTTGCCGGGAGCCATCCTTCCAGCACGAAGGCGTGCGGGGTCACTCCCGAGAGCGGTAACGCGTCGAGTTGCAACAGCCGATCGCGAAGGCTGGCTCGAGCCCGGGCCAACTCGGTTCCGTATCGACGCCCCAGGTCGCTGCGCTCCTTGCTCAGGGCCTCCAGCTCCCGCGGAAGCGCCGCCTCACGCTCCTGCATCCGGGGGATCGCTTCGAGGAGCGAAGCGCCATAGCCCTTGGGCACCGGAATCTCCTGGACCCGGGTCTGTGCCAGGAGCTGATCGACTCGCTGCGCCGCGGCGCCCGGAACCAGCAGTAGGAGTGCGATCTCACCGCCGGGAAGCTTCTGGGTGAACGATTCGAAGGCCTCTCCCAGCATCTGGCCCAACGCCTCGCGCAGCCGTGGCAACGCGTCCGCCTGATCCGCACGGAGCACCACGTGAAAGGCGGTAGCGCCCGGGGCCACGCCGCGAGTACGCAGGAGATTCTCAAAGGCCCGGAAGAAGCCACCGTACCGCGAGAGCAGCGCCCGCTCCTCCTCAAGCGCGGCGGCCCGCTCGCTGAGGTTCGCCGTCTGCCGCCGCACCCGGTCCGCCAGTCGGGCCCAGCCGGCCAGGTCCTTGATCGAGGTCGGCCCCGGTGCCGGTGCAAGCGTCGTATGAGCCAGGTCCGTCAGCGCGCCC
>Ga0210138_1000015_pt1 | contig 40144 bp, 42 predicted proteins | sample Browns_ThreeSqC__FD_184850 | JGI IMG/M metagenome (GOLD analysis project Ga0210138, IMG submission 184850) | Wetland microbial communities from the San Francisco Bay, California, USA, that impact long-term carbon sequestration -... | ecosystem: Environmental > Aquatic > Marine > Wetlands ... | reverse complement strand
ACATGCTGCTCGCTGCGCGCGCGGGCGCCCCGGACGCCAGGCGGCTGGCCTGGATCTTCGGCCTGTTCCCCGCGTTGGAGAAGTTCTGGAACGGCCTTGCGGGCAACCTCTCCGGCGGCCAGAAGCAGATGCTCGCCATCGCGCGCGCGATCGTCGAGCCGAGAAAGCTGCTGCTGATCGACGAGCCGACCAAGGGCCTCGCCCCCGCGATCATCGGCGCGATGATCGAAGCCTTTCGCGAGCTGAAATCGACCGATACGACGCTGCTCGTCGTAGAGCAGAACTTCCATTTCGCGACATCGCTCGGTGATTCCGTTGCGGTGATGGACTCGGGCCGCATCGTGCACACGGGGACGATGGCCGCGCTCGCTGCGGACGCAGCGCTGCAGCAGCGTCTGCTCGGGCTGTCGCTGGACGCGCATCAATGACCGCACCCGCCAGCACAGTGCCGGGACAGGATGCGGGCAGCGCGATCCCGGCGGCGCGCTTTGACTGGAGGCCGCTTGCCCTGGTGCCCGCGTTGATGCTCGCGGCAGCGCCGCTCGTGGGCAGCGCCCCGACCTGGGTCACCCTGACCGTCGCCGGCCTGGCCATGGGCATGATGGTATTCATGATGGCCTCGGGCCTGACGCTGGTCTTCGGTCTGATGGACGTCCTCAACTTCGCGCACGGCGTATTCATCTCTCTCGGCGCCTACGCCGCGGCCTCGGTGCTGCTGACCCTGAAGCCGGCGATGGCGGCCAAGAGCGTTGCCGCCAACCTGTCGGCGATGCTTCCCGCCGTCGCTGCCGCGATCGCGCTCGCCTGCGCCCTCGGCTGGTTCTTCGAGCGCGTCATCATCCGCCCGGTCTACCGCGATCACCTGCGCCAGATCCTCGTCACCATGGGCGGGCTGATCGTGTTCGAGCAGCTGATCCACGTGGTCTGGGGTCCCGACATCATCCCGCTGCCGCGCCCGCAGGCGATCGCGGGTTCGTTCATCGTCGGCGAGGCGGCGATCGAGCGCTATCGCGTCCTCGCCGTGGTCGTCGGTCTCGCGGTGTTCGCGTTCCTCTGGATGGTTCTGAACCGCACCCGGCTCGGGCTGCTGATCCGGGCGGGCGTCGAGAACCCCGAGATGGTCGAGTCCCTGGGCTATCGCATCCGGCGCCTGTTCATCGCGGTCTTCGTCGCGGGCAGCGGACTCGCGGGACTGGGCGGCGCGATGTGGGCGATGTATCAGGAGTCGGTCAATGCCCAGATGGGCATGCAGATGATCGTCGTGATCTTCATCGTCGTCATCATCGGGGGCCTCGGCTCGGTCGGCGGCGCATTCCTCGGCGCGATGCTCGTAGGCCTGCTTGCCAACTACACCGGCTACCTGGCCCCGAAGCTTGCGCTCGGCTCGAACATCCTGCTGATGGTGCTCGTGCTGCTGTGGCGCCCGCAGGGCCTGTACGCAATCTCGAAATCCTGAGGCCATGCTCGCGCGACTGCTCTCGGGAGATCTGCCGCGCAGCCGCGTGCTCGGCTTCGTGCTGATTCTCCTTTTCCTCGCCCTCGCCGCCGCGCCGTTCGTCTTCCCGGGCACGCGCTCGCTGAACGTCGCGGCAAAAGTCGCGGTGTTCGTGCTGCTCGTGGCGAGCTACGACCTGCTGCTCGGCTACACGGGGGTCGTGTCCTTCGCGCACACGATGTTTTTCGGCATCGGCGGCTACGGCGTCGGCATCGCGATGGCAAAGCTCGGCGCAAGCTGGGCCAGTCTCGCGCTCGGCATCGGATCGGCGCTCGTTCTGTCGACGCTGCTCGCGGCCGCCATCGGGCTGCTCTCGCTGCGCGTCAAGGCGATCTTCTTCGCCATGATCACGCTTGCGGTGGCAGCGTTCTTCCAGATACTGGCATCTCAGCTTTCCGGGATCACGGGGGGCGAGGACGGGCTTTCCTTCCGCTTGCCCGATGTGTTCAGCCCGGCGCATCGCTTTGTCGAAATGCCGGTGTTCGGCGTCGCGCTGAACGGCCGCTTGCTCGCCTACTACGTCGTGTTTCTCGCCGCGCTCGCCCTGTTTCTCGCCCTGCTGCGCATCGTGAATTCTCCCTTCGGCCGAGTGCTGCTTTCGATCCGGGAGAACGAGTTTCGCGCCGAGGCGCTCGGTACGCGCACCGTGATTTACCGTACCGCCGCCAACTGCATCGCCGCACTGGGCGCGACCGCCGCCGGCGTGCTGTACGCGATCTGGCTGCGATACACGGGGCCTGACACGACGCTGTCGTTCGACATCATGGTCGACATACTTCTCATGGTCGTGATCGGCGGCATGGGCACACTGTACGGGGCAGCGATCGGCGCGACCATCTTTGTCGTTGCGCAGAGCTACCTGCGCGACCTGATGAAGCTCGCGAGCGGCGGCCTGGAAGGCCTGCCGCTGCTGCCTGCGCTGCTGCACCCCGACCGCTGGCTGCTCTGGCTTGGGGTGCTGTTCATTGTCTGCGTGTACTACTTCCCCTCCGGCATCGTCGGCAGGCTGCGCGCCGCGCGCGCGGCTTGAGCCCATCGCCATGGACATGACATCGAACTACGTCACGCTGAACGCGCGCGAGATTCACTACACCGAGTGGGGCGCCCGCAATTCGGAGACTGTCGTCGCCTGGCACGGTCTCGCGCGCACCGGCCGCGACATGGACGACATCGCGGCGCACCTTTCGCCGCGTTATCGTGTCGTCTGCCCGGACACGCTCGGCCGCGGGCTGTCGCAATGGAGTCCGCGGCCGGAATCGGAGTACAGCCTTGCCTTCTACGCCGGGCTCGCTGTCGCGCTCGCAGATCGTCTCGGCATCGAGCGCATGCACTGGCTCGGCACTTCGATGGGCGGCGCGCTCGGAATCCACCTTGCTGCCGGCGCGCTGAAGGGACGCATCCGGCGCCTCATCCTGAACGACATCGGTCCGAAGCTCGGCGCGGCTGCGGTCGAGCGCATTCGCACCTATGCCGGCAACCCTGCACAGTTCGACCGCGTCAGCGAGCTCGAATCCTATTTCCGCACTATCTACAAGCCTTTCGGCTGGCTATCCGATGCGCAGTGGCGGCGGCTGACAGAGACATCGGTGCGCCGCACTACCGAGGGCAAGATCACCCCGCACTACGATCCGAACATGGTGATGCAGTTCGAGCACCACCCGGACGACTACGACCAGTGGGAGGCTTGGGACGCGATCGACATACCGACCCTGTGCCTGCGCGGGGAATCATCAGACCTCCTGCTGGCGGAGACGGCCGACGAGATGCGTAAACGCGGCCCGCGCGCCGTGGTCGTGACCATCGCAGGGTGCGGCCATGCGCCCGCGCTGAACGTGCCCGATCAGTTCGCTCTGGTGGAGCGGTTCCTTCGGGGTCAGACCCCTGTGGATACTAAAAAGGGGTCAGACCCCTGTGGATAAGTTCTTACGGCAGCAGTCGATTAAAGCAAGGCGCGAACTTATCCACAGGGGTCTGACCCCGAATCTGACCCCATCATCGATCGAGCTCGCGCTCCATCTCCTCGTCGGTCATCGGGCGGTACTCGTCGGCAGCCTCGGTCTGCGCTTTCTTGCGCGCCGCCAGGCGCGCGAAGAACAGCCCGATCTCGTAAAGCAGGCACATCGGCACCGCGAGCATGAACTGCGAGACCACGTCGGGCGGGGTGACGATCGCCGAAATGACGAATGCGCCGACGATGACGTAGGGGCGCGCGTCGCGCAGTTTTTCGATGCTCACCAGCCCGAGGCGCGCGAGCACGACAACCACAATCGGGATTTCGAACGCGATGCCGAAGGCGAGGAACATGGTGATGACGAAGCTGAAATAGGCTTCGATGTCCGGGGCGACCGTGATCGACTTTGGCGCGAATTCGTGGATGAAGGCGAACACCTTGCCGAAGACGAAGAAATAGCAGAAGGCGACGCCGACGAGAAACAGCAGCGTGCTGCCCACGACCGTCGGCAGCGCAAGCTTTTTCTCGTGCTCGTACAGGCCCGGCGCGACGAACGCCCAGGCCTGGTACAGCACGTATGGCAAAACGATCATGAAGGCGACCAGCGCGGTCACCTTGACCGGAACGAGGAACGGCGTCACGACGCCCGTGGCGATCATCGTCGTGCCCTGGGGCAGCGCGTGCATGAGCGGAGCGGCGAGCAGGTCGTAGATCGGGCCCGAGCCTGGCCAGACGAACAGGCCAATAAACACGACGCCGACTGAAAGAAGTGCGCGCAGGAGCCGGTCGCGCAGCTCGACCAGGTGTGAAATGAAGGTTTCCTGATTGCTCATCGCGAAGCGCCGTGCGCCTCAGGCGTCTCGGGCTTGTCGAGCGCGGCCGGCGCCTCGGCCGCCACCTCGGGCGGCGTCGTGGCCTGCGCCTCAGCCGGGGTCTCGGCCACGGCGCGGTTGAGGTCGGCTTCGGCCTTGCGCAGATCTTCGTTCATCGAGGACTCGAATTCGCTCGCCGCCTGCTGCACCGAGTCCTTCATCTTGCGCAGCTCTTCGAGCTCGACCTCGCGGTTGATATCGGCCTTCACGTCGGCGACGTAGCGCTGCAGGCGGCCCAGCAAGGCGCCCGCCGTGCGCGCGACGCGCGGCAGTCGCTCGGGGCCGACGACGATCAGCGCCACCACCCCGATCACCAGCAGTTCGGTGAAGCCGATATCGAACATGGCGCGAAAGAGGTCCTACAGATGAAAAGGGCGCCCGAGGGGCGCCCATGCGAAGGACGTGCCCGCAGCGGGCTCAGGCCTTCGTTTGAGACTTCTCCCGCACTTCACCTTCGACGGTCTTTCCCGTCACCTGCGGCGCCGCGCCCGAGTCGGAAGACTTGTCACCGCCTTCGCGCATGCCATCCTTGAAACCGCGCACCGCGCCACCCAGATCCGCGCCCAGATTGCGCAGCTTCTTGGTGCCGAAAATCAGCATCACGATGACGAGGACGACCAGCCAGTGCCAGATGCTGAACGATCCCATGTCAGGCTCCTGTCTTCTTTCGCACGATCATCGGGCCGAGAGACTCCGGCCCGCCCAGCACATGCATATGCACATGATACACCTCCTGATGTGCCACTCGTCCGGTGTTGATGATGGTACGAAAGCCCTCGCTGGCGCCTTCCCGGCGCGCGAGCTCGCCCGCCAGCGCGAGCATCTTGCCGAGCGCCTGAGAGTGCGACAGGGTGGCCTCGTACATCGAAGGCAAGTGCACTTTCGGCACGATCAGGAAGTGCACCGGTGCAACGGGATGGATGTCATGAAACGCGAAGACGTCCTCGTCCTCGTAGACCTTTTTCGAGGGGATCTCGCCGCGCACGATCTTGCAGAAGAGGCAGTCGGCACTCATCGCTTCGTTTTCCCGCGCGATTGCTTCTCGTCGACGCCGGAGATGCCCTCGCGCCGGTGCAGCTCGGCAAGGACATCCTGCGGCCCGAGGCCGTGGCGGGCGAGCATCACCAGCGTGTGAAACCAGAGGTCCGCGGTCTCTCGCACGATCGACAGGCGATCGCCGCCTTTCGCGGCGAGCACGGTTTCGGTCGCCTCCTCGCCGATCTTCTTGAGCACCACATCAGTATCGGCGCCCAGCAGCCCCGCAACGTAGGACGACGCCGGATCGGCGCCGCGCCGTGCCTCGATCGTCGCCGCGAGGCGTTCGAGCGTTTCGTACAGTCCGGTCTTCATTTCCTGGCGTAGATCTCCGCGGGGTCCTTGAGCACCGGGTCGGTCTCGACCCAGCGGCCGTCTTGCAGCTTCAGGTAGAAGCAGCGCTCGCGGCCGGTATGGCAGGCGATGCCGCCGATCTGCTCGACGCGCAGCAGGATCGCGTCGGCGTCGCAGTCGAGCCGCAGCTCGACGACTTTCTGCACGTGGCCGGATTCCTCGCCCTTGCGCCAGAGCTTGCCGCGCGAGCGCGACCAGTATACGGCCTGTCCGCTGCGAATCGTCTCGGCGAGGGCCTCGCGATTCATCCAGGCGAGCGTGAGCACGCGGCCGCTCGCAGAATCCTGCGCAACGACCGGCGCCAGGCCGCGCTCGTCCCAGCACACCGCGTCCAGCCATGCCTCAGGCTGCGCGCTCACAGGCGAACCTCCACGCCGCGTGCCTGCATGTGCCGCTTCGCGTCGTGCACGCTGTGCTCGGCAAAGTGAAAGATGCTCGCAGCGAGCACGGCGTCGGCATGGCCCTCGAGCACGCCCTCTGCGAGATGCTCCAAGGTACCGACTCCGCCCGAGGCGATGACCGGAACGCCCACTGCGTCGGCGACCGCACGGGTCAGAGCGAGGTCGAAGCCCTCGCGCGTGCCGTCGCGGTCCATGCTGGTGAGCAGGATCTCGCCCGCGCCCGCGGCCTGCATGCGCCGCGCCCACTCGATCGCGTCGATGCCGGTCGGGCGGCGCCCGCCATGCGTGTAAACCTCCCAGCCGCCAGCCGCCGAGGCGCCCCGGCGCTTGGCGTCGATCGCGACGACGATGCACTGGCAGCCGACCTTGGTGGAAGCCTCGCTGATCAGCGCGGGGTTCTGCACCGCGGCGGTGTTGATCGAGACCTTGTCGGCGCCCGCGTTCAGCAGACGGCGGACGTCCGCGACCCTGCGCACGCCGCCGCCGACGGTCAGCGGAATGAACACCCGCTCGGCGACCGCTTCGATGACGTGCAGGATGATGTCGCGCTCATCCGAGCTCGCGGTGATATCGAGAAAGCAAAGCTCGTCGGCGCCTTCGCGGTCGTAGCGCGCGGCGATCTCGACCGGGTCGCCGGCATCGCGCAGGCCGACGAAATTCACGCCCTTCACCACCCGCCCGGCAGTCACGTCGAGGCAAGGGATGACGCGCTTGGCGAGGCCCATGCTCAGGCCTTTCCGGTCGCCTTGTCCGCGGCAGCCTGCGCCTGCTTCAGATCGAGCTTGCCTTCGTAGAGCGCGCGTCCGGCAATCGCGCCAATCACGCCCTCGGGGCCCAGCCGGGTGCACACGGCCTCAACGTCCTTCAGGCTGTTCAGTCCGCCGCTGGCGATGACGGGAATCTTGATCGCCTGCGCCAGCTTGAGCGTCGCGTCGATGTTCACGCCGCCCATCATGCCGTCACGACCGATGTCGGTGTAGATCAGTGCCTCGACGCCGTAATCCTCGTACTTCCTGGCCAGGTCGATGACATCGTGGCCGGTCATCTTCGACCAGCCTTCTACCGCAACCTTGCCGTCGCGCGCATCGAGTCCGGCGACGACATGGCCCGGAAACGCATAGCAGGCATCCGACAGGAATCCGGGATTCTTCACCGCGGCGGTGCCGATCACGATATAGGTCACGCCCGCATCCAGGTAGGTCTCGATGGTGTCGAGGTCGCGGATTCCGCCACCGAGCTGCACCGGCAGCCCGTCGCCCGCCGCCCTCACGATCGCGCGTATCGATTTCTCGTTCTTCGGCCGCCCCGCGGCCGCGCCGTTCAGGTCGACCACGTGCAGCCGCCGCGCACCCTGCGCGGCCCAGTGCTTGGCCATTGCGGCCGGGTCGTCGGAAAACACGGTTGCGGTCTTCATGTCACCCTGCTTCAGGCGCACGCAGTGACCGTCCTTCAGGTCGATTGCGGGAATGATGAGCATGCTCTGGATGGGACGCGGTGAGACAGGGTGCCTGCGCAACAGCGCGCGGTCAGGCAAAGTGCAAGCGCGGATGGGGGGAAGGGTCGGGTACGGGAGGACGCGCGGCGGCGCGTGGGGTGTGACGGATCAGGGTCGCCAGTCAACGAAATTGCGTAGCAATTGCAAGCCTGCGGCCTGGCTCTTTTCCGGGTGAAACTGTACGGCAAAAATGTTGTCGCGCGCAACCGCGCACGCGAAGGTCACGCCGTAGGTGCAGCAGCCCGTGGTCAACGCATCGTCTGCGGGCGCAGGATAGTAGCTGTGCACGAAGTAAAACCGCGCGCCCGAGGCGATGCCATGCCACAGTGCATGTGGCCGCGACTGCGTGACCTCGTTCCAGCCCATATGCGGCACTTTGAGCGCAGCGCCGTCCGCGGCGCGCATGCGTTCAGGCGGAAAGTGGGGCACCGCGCCGCGCAGCAGGGCCAGGCCGGGGCTGTTGCCTTCCTCGCCGCGCTCGAACAGCATTTGCATGCCGACGCAGATGCCAAGAAACGGCTTCGCGCGGGTCGCCTCGACGACTGCATCGCGCGCACCGCTCGCCGCAAGTTGTCGCATGCAGTCGGGCAGCGCGCCCTGGCCGGGCACGACGACACGCTCGGCGCCAAAGATGGCTTCGGGTCGCGCGGTCACCTGCACCTCGGCCTCGGGCGCGACATGTTCAAGCGCCTTCGACACCGAGCGCAGGTTGCCCATCCCGTAATCTACGACCGCGATTTTCACCGAATGCTCGGAACGTACGTCGTGCAGCGCAACCCGCGCCGCAGTGGCAGAAGTTCCTACAGGCTCCCTTTCGTCGACGGCACCACGCCTTGCGCACGCGGATCGGGCTCTGCCGCCATGCGCAGTGCGCGCGCAAACGCCTTGAACACCGTCTCGCACTGATGGTGCGCGTTGACGCCGCGCAGGTTGTCGACGTGCACAGTCGCCTGCGCGTGATTGGCGAAGCCCTGAAAGAATTCGTGCACCAGGTCGACGTCGAACTCGCCGATCAGACCGCGGGTATACGGCACGTGGTACTCGAGCCCGGGGCGGCCGGAGAAATCGACCACGACGCGCGACAGCGCCTCGTCGAGCGGCACGTAGGCATGGCCGTAGCGCCGGATGCCGGCCTTGTCGCCGAGCGCCCGGGCCACCGCCTGGCCGAGCGTGATGCCGATGTCCTCGACCGTGTGGTGCGCATCGATGTGCAGATCGCCCTTGGCGTCGACCTCGAGGTCGAGCATGCCGTGGCGCGCGACCTGGTCGAGCATGTGCTCGAGAAACGGGATCCCCGTGGCGAGCTTGGCCGCACCGGCGCCGTCCAGGTTCACGCGAACCCGGATCTTGGTCTCCTTGGTGTCCCGCTGCACTTCCGCCGTACGCATGCTTCAGACGACCTCTTTCAGCGCCCTCAGCAGTATACGGTTTTCCTCGGGCGTGCCGACGGTGATGCGCAGGCATTGCGCGAGCAGCGGGTGCGCGCCGTGGAAATCGCGCACCAGCACGCCCTGCCGGCGCAAGCCTTCGTAAGCGCGGTTCGCATCGGGCACGCGCACCAGCAGGAAATTCGCTTCCGACGGAAACACGGTCACCCCGGGCAGCTGCGCGAGTGCCGCAGCAAGCGGTGCACGCTCGGCGAGAATGCGCTCGGCCTGTTCCTCGAAGCGCCCCAGATGCTCGAGCGCAAACAGCCCGACCGCCTGGGTAAGCGCATTGACGTTGTAGGCCTGGCGCACCTTGTTGAACTCGCCGACCCATTCGGGGCGCGCGGCGAGGTAGCCGAGCCGTATGCCGGCGAACCCGAGCTTGGACACAGTGCGCATCACGACGAGGTTCGGAAACTCTGCCAGACGCGGCATCAGCGAGCGCTTGGCGAAGGCGTGATAGGCCTCGTCGAGAACCACCACGCCTTCGGCCGCGCGCAGCACCTCGAGCACCGCCGCCTCGTCGTACAGCACGCCGGTGGGGTTGTTCGGATAGGCAAGATAGACGAGCGCGGGCTGCTCCGCCTTCAATCGCTCGACAAAGCGGCGCGCATCGAAGCTGAGATCGTCGCGCAGCGGCACGCCGACGGGACGCATGCCCGAGAGAACCGCGTTCGCGCGGTACATCGCAAACGTGGGCTCGGGAAACAGCACCGCCGCCCCGGGCCGTGCGAGCGTCAGCGTCACGATCTGAATGAGGTCGTCCGAGCCGTTGCCGAGCAGCAGCTCCATGCCCGCGGGCACCGCCATTTTTTCGGCCAGGCGCGCGCGCAACAGGCGCCCGCTCGGCTCCGGGTAGCGGTTCAGCTCGATGCGCGCAAGACGCTCGGCCAAGCGGCCGCGCAGATCTTCCGGCAGCGCGTAGGGGTTCTCCATCGCGTCGAGCTTCACCAGGCCTGCGGCCTCGGCCACGTGATAGGCCCTGGCCGCGAGAATCTCCGGCCGGACCAGCTCCGAGGGGCTGCGCGCCATGGCTACTGGCGCTCGTCGAGGCGCGCCTCGGCAGAACGGGCGTGCGCATCGAGCCCTTCGCCACGCGCCAGCGTCGCGGCGAGGCGCCCGAGCGAGGCCGCACCCGCGGGCGAAATCTCGATGATGCTGCTGCGCTTCTGGAAATCGTAGACGCCGAGCGGAGAGGAATAGCGTGCCGTGCCCGCCGTCGGAAGAACGTGGTTCGGGCCCGCACAGTAATCGCCGATCGCCTCCGAGCTGTAGCGGCCGAGGAAGATCGCGCCGGCGTTGCGCAGCTGCGGCAGCCAGGCGTGCGGGTCGGCGACCGACAGCTCAAGGTGCTCGGGCGCGATGCGGTTGGCGATGGCGCAGGCCTCGGCGAGGTCGCGCGCCTCGACGAGCGCACCGCGCGCCTCGAGCGAGGCAGAAATCACCGCGCGCCGCTCGAGCGTCGGCAGCACTCGAGCGATCTCGCGCTCGACGGCATCCAGGTATGCCGCGTCGGGCGAAACCAGGATCGCCTGGGCGACCTCGTCGTGCTCGGCCTGCGAAAAGAGATCCAGCGCGACCCAGGCCGCGGGCGTCGAGCCGTCGCCGATGACGAGGATCTCGGACGGCCCGGCGATCATGTCGATGCCGACCTGGCCGAACACCTGGCGCTTGGCCGAGGCGACATAGGCATTGCCCGGGCCGACGATCTTGTCCACGCGCGGCACCGATCGCGTGCCGTAGGCGAGCGCGGCGATCGCCTGCGCGCCGCCGATCGCGAACATGCGGTCCACCCCGCCAAGCGCCGCGGCCGCCAGCACCAGCGGATTGCGCAGGCCGCCGGGCGTCGGGCTGGCCATCACCAGTTCGCCGACGCCCGCCACCTTGGCGGGAATCGCATTCATCAGGACCGAGGAAGGGTAGGCCGCCTTGCCGCCCGGCACGTAGATGCCGACACGCTCGAGCGCAGTGACGCGCTGGCCGAGCTGCGTGCCGTCGGCGTCCGTGATTTGCCAGGATTCCGCCCGCTGGCGCTCGTGGAAGCGTCGGATGCGCTCGGCCGCCGCGCGCAGCGCCTCGGCCTGCGCCGAGCCGATCGCCTCGAGCGCGTTCTCGAGCGCCGTTCGCCCGAGCTCGAGCGCGGCCATGCTGCGCACTTCGAGGCGGTCCAAGCGCGCCGTGTATTCGAGCAGCGCCGCGTCGCCGCGCGCGCGCACCTGGGCGATGATGCCGCGCACGGTCGCTTCCACGGCCTCGTCCTGCGCGGCCTCATAGCGCGTCAATGCCTCGAGCGCCGCGTCGAAGTCTGGATCGCGCGCGCGCAGCCGGCGCAGTTTCATCGCGCCGCCCTTGGCCGCTTCTTCGTTTCCGCTCGCCGCGCGTCCGCCGCGGCCGCAAACGCGTCGATCAGCGGCTGAAGCCTCGCGCGCTTCATCTTCAGCGCCGCCTGGTTGACCACCAGCCGCGCCGACACGGGCATGACCTCCTCGAGCGCGACCAGATTGTTGGCACGCAGGGTCTGGCCGCTCGAAACGAGATCGACGATCGCATCGGCCAGGCCCACGATCGGCGCAAGCTCCATCGAGCCATAGAGACGAATGATGTCGACGTGCACCCCCTTCGCCGCAAAGTGCTCGCGCGCCGCGCGCACGTACTTCGTCGCGATGCGCAAGCGTGCCCCCTGCCGCACGGCGAGCCGGTAGTCGAAATTCCCGCGCGCCGCGACCATCATGCGGCAGGCGGCGATGCCGAGATCGACCGGCTGGTAGAGGCCCTCGCCGCCGTGCTCGACGAGCACGTCGCGACCCGCAATGCCGAGATCCGCACCGCCATGCTGCACGTAGGTCGGCGTATCCGAGGCGCGCACGATGATCAGCTCGACGCCGCGCCGATCGGTCCCGATCACGAGCCGGCGGGACGTTTCGGGATCTTCCTGCGCGCGGATTCCCACGCGCGCGAGGAGCGGCGCGGTTTCGTCGTAGATGCGGCCCTTCGAGAGCGCGATGCGAATGGTGCGGGTCGACATGGGACGGATACGGGCTCGAGCGCCGTTCGCGCTGCTGGCGCGTGGCCCCGAAACCGCCTCGGTGTGCGGAGAGGATTCTAACTCAGCGCCTGCGCTCGACGTGCGCGCCAAGGGCGCTCAGCTTCGCCTCCAGCGCTTCGTAGCCCCGGTCGAGGTGATAGATGCGGTCGATCAGCGTCTCGCCCTGCGCCACCAGTCCCGCAATCACGAGGCTCGCCGAGGCGCGCAGGTCGGTGGCCATCACCGCCGCACCCTCGAGCCGCTCGACGCCGCGCACTACAGCCGTATTGCCTTCGATCGCGATGTCGGCGCCCAGGCGCTGGAGTTCGAGCGCGTGCATGAAGCGGTTCTCGAATATCGTCTCCGTGACCACTGCAGTGCCCGTGGCGACCGTGTTGAGCGCGAGCAGCTGCGCCTGCATGTCGGTGGCGAATCCCGGGTAGGGCGCGGTGCGCACATCGACCGCCTGCGGCCGTCCGCGCATTTCGATTTCGATCGCATCGGGCTGCACCGCGATCCGCGCACCGGCTTCGCGAAGCTTGTCTAGCGTGGCGTCCAGCGTGTCGGGCGCCGCGCCGCTGAGCCGAACGCGCCCGCCCGCCGCCGCCACCGCCGCAAGATAGGTGCCGGTCTCGATGCGATCCGGCATCACGCGGTGCGCGGCCCCCCGCAGAGCCGCGACGCCCTCGACCCGGATCACGTCGCTGCCCGCGCCGCGAATGCGCGCGCCCATTGCATTCAGGCAAGCCGCAAGGTCGGCCACTTCGGGTTCGCGTGCGGCGTTCTCGATCACGGTCGTGCCCTTGGCGAGCGTTGCCGCCATCATGAGGTTCTCGGTGCCCGTGACGGTCACCAGATCCATCACGATGCGCGTGCCGCGCAGCCGCGCGGCGCGCGCCGTCATGTCACCGTGGTCGATGCGGATGTCCGCGCCCATCGCTTCCAGCCCCTTCACATGCTGGTCGACGGGGCGCAGGCCGATTGCACAGCCTCCGGGCAAAGCGACGCGGGCCTCCCCACAGCGTGCGAGCAGAGGGCCGAGGACCAGCACGGAGGCGCGCATCGTGCGCACGAGCTCGTAGGGTGCGCGCGGGTCGGCGACGGTCTGCGCATTGAGTTCGAGAGCGCCGGGACTCGGCACGCGCACGGCAACCCCCATGCGCTCGAGCAGCTGCGTCATGGTGCGCACGTCCATGAGCTTTGGCACGTTGTCGAGGCGCAGCGGCTCCTGCGTGAGCAGTGCCGCGCACATGATCGGCAGCGCCGCGTTCTTCGCGCCCGATACCGCGACTGCGCCCTCCAGCGGCGCACCGCCGCGGATCAGCAGTTTTTCCATGGCCGGCCGCCGGTAGGGTCCGAGCGCGCGCTCAGCTGCCGCCCGCCCGCGACCACTCGTCGGGCGTCAGCGTGCGCATCGAAAGCGCGTGAATCTCTTCGCGCATTCGCTCACCGAGCGCGGCGTAGACCAGCTGATGGCGCTGAACGCGGGATTTTCCAGCGAACCTGGCCGAGACGATGACCGCCTGGAAGTGCTGCCCGTCGCCGATGACCTCGATGTGCGCGCAAGGCAGGCCGGACTCGATCCCTTGCTGCACGCTTTCCGGAGTGACCATTGCCGTCGTCCGCCCTTTCACAAGCTTTGCATCGATCGTGCCGCCGCCGCCCCTAGCCGCGCAGCCGGTACCCCGACTTGAGCAGCTGCAGCGTCGCCAGCGTCACCAGAACGAAGCTTACCGCGAGGATCGCAAGGCTCGTGACCGGGGAGACATCCGAGGCGCCGAAAAAACCGTAGCGGAATCCGTCGATCATGTAGAAAAAGGGGTTGAATCGCGACAGCGCCCGCCAGACCTGCGGCAGCGAATGGATCGAGTAGAACACGCCCGAGAGGAAGGTGAGCGGCATGATGAGGAAGTTCTGGAACGCCGCGAGCTGGTCGAACTTCTCGGCCCAGATGCCCGCCACCAGGCCCAGCGCACCCAGCAGCGCGGCGCCGAGCAGCGCGAACGCCAGCGCCCAGAGCGGGGCCTCGAACTGCAGCGGCACGAACCACGCGGTCACCGCCAGAACGCTGCCGCCGACCAGCAGCGCGCGGATCACCGAGGCCAGCACGTAGGCCCAGAAAAACTCTGCATACGAGATCGGCGGCAACAGCATGAACACGACGTTGCCGGTGATCTTCGACTGGATGATGCTCGACGAGCTGTTGGCGAAAGCATTCTGCAGCACGCTCATCATCACCAGTCCGGGCACGAGAAACGCGGAGTACGGCACGTCTTGGAATACCGTGACGCGCTCGCCGAAAGCCTGCGAGAACACGAGCAGGAACAGCAGCGACGTCAGCACCGGCGCAGCGACCGTCTGGTGCGCGACTTTCCAGAAGCGCAGCAGCTCCTTGTTCACCAGGGTGCCGAACCGCGTCAACGTCTCGCGCCGTGCGGCGTGCAGCGGGTCGCGCTCAGCCATGACGCGCCATCAGCCTCAGAAACACCTCCTCCAGGTCTGGCGGCTGCAGTTCGAGCTCGACGATGTCGATGCGGGCCTCGCGCAGCCTGAGCAGCACCTGCTCCAGCGCCCGGGTGTCGCGCAGACGCAGCGTGTAGAGTGGGCCGTCCTGCGCAAGCACATCCGCGCCGAGCGCTTGCGGCAGCCCCTCGCGCGCGAGCCGCATGCGCAATTGCAGGCCGGAGAAGGTCTCGAGAAGGTTCTTCGTCGAATCCAGGGCGACGATGCGTCCCGCCTTCAGCATCGCGATGCGGTTGCAATGCAGCTCGGCCTCCTCGAGGTAGTGCGTGGTGAGGACGATCGTGTGTCCTTCCCGGTTCAGACGCCGCACGAACTGCCACAGACCCTGGCGCAGCTCGACGTCGACGCCGGCCGTCGGCTCGTCGAGCACGATCACGGGCGGCCGGTGCACCAGCGCCTGGGCGACCAGCACGCGGCGCTTCATGCCTCCCGAGAGCGCGCGCATGTTCGCGTCCGCCTTGGCGTCGAGATCGAGGTGGTGAATGACCTCGTCGATCCAGGCGTCGTTCGCGCGCAGGCCGAAATAGCCGGACTGGATGCGCAGCGTCTCGCGCACGGTGAAAAAGGGGTCGAACACCAGCTCTTGCGGGACCACGCCGAGCATGCGCCGCGCGCTGCGGTAGTCGCGAACCACGTCGGCACCCAGTACCCGTACCGTGCCCGCATCGGCTCGCACCAGGCCCGCAACGATACTGATCAGTGTCGTCTTGCCGGCGCCGTTCGGCCCGAGCAGGCCGAAAAATTCGCCCTGCGCGATCTCGAGGCTCACGCGCTCGAGCGCACGCACGCGGCCGTAGTGCTTTTCGACGTCGCGCAGCTCGATTGCGGGAATCATGATCTCTCGCCGCGCAGGTCGCGGCGGCGCGACCGCGTCAGTGACGCGGCGCGGGGCCGGACAGCAGCGCTTCGACGCCGTATAAGCGGGCGATCGTCTCCAGCCCTTGCGGGAGATGCTCGACCGCGAGCGCAACGTTCGCGGCGCGCGCATCGCGCTGCCAGGCGAGCAGCACCGCGAGCAGAGACGAATCCAGCTCCGTCACCTCGCCAAGGTCTATCGTGTCGACGCCCGCGCCGAGATGGCCGCGACCCTCCTCGAGCAGCGCGCGCACGTTGGCCAGCGTGGCCGGTCCGCTGACCACGGCGCGCGTTCCATCACGGCGAATCACTTTGCGCCGGCCTCGAGCTCTTTGTTCTTCTTCTCGAGCACGGCAATGAGACCGTCGATGCCGCTCTTGCGCACCTCGTTGGCGAACTCGGTGCGGTAGTTCAGCACCAGACTCACGCCTGCGACGTACATGTTGTAGCACTTCCAGCCGGCGGCCGTCTTCTCCATGTCGTAGTCGATCGCCACAGGCTGGCGCCCGGATTTGAGCACGCGCACGTTGACCGTCACGTCGGTGTCGGTAGGCTTCGCGCGCAGCGGGAGGAACTCGAACCTCTCGTCCCGGTAGCTGGTGATGGCGCTCGCGTAGGTGCGCACCAGCAAGGTTCTGAATTCGCGAATGAGTTTCGTCTTCTGCTCGGGCGTGGCCTTGCGCCAGCTCACGCCCATGGCAAGCGCCGTCATGCTGTCGAAGCTGAAATGCGGCAGCACCTTGGCGTCCACCAGGCCGATCACCTTCTCGACATTGCCGGCTTGAATCTCCTTGTCCTTGGAAACGATATCCAGCACTTCGAGCGTGACGTTCTTCACCAGCTCGTCGGGCGCCATGACCTCGGCGGACGAAGGCGCGGCGACAAACATCAAGCAAACGGTCAGGAGCAGGGAGAACCGCCGGAGCATCGCGTTCCTCGTCAAAAGCTGTCGAATTGCGGGGCAGGCGCGCCGTCGTCGTCCGACGCCTCGCGCAGCATGAGGAGCCTCGGCCGCGCGTCCGGCGCCGATGTTGCCGCAATCGCCTGCGTCGCCGGCGCAGCCTCCGAGCGGGGCTCCTCGCGTCCCGGCGGCGGCTCGCGCGGAGGCCGCGGCGGATTGCCGTCGTAGATCAGGTCGCGCCGACGCTGATAGTAGAAATCGCGCCGCGCCACGTATTTGTCGATCGCCGACTCGTCGAGAATCGTCTTCGCATCGAGCAGCTCGGCGCGCTCGCTCACCAGATAGATTCCCGCCAGCCACCACATGGTGGCGCTGTCGTCGGTCGCCCAGCGCACCGGCGCCGCGGCCACGTCGGCCGCGAAGCCGAAGCTGTCGCGCAGATTTTTCGGGCCGATGAACGGCCAGACCAGGTACGGCCCGTCGTCCATCCCCCAGCGCGCGAAGGTCTGGCCGAAATCCTCGTCGTGCTTTTCCAGGCCCGCCTCGCTCGCGACGTCGTGTAGCCCGAGCAGCCCGACGGTCGTGTTGATGACGAAGCGCGTCCAATCGCTCCAGGCATCGCCCGGCTTGCCCTGCAGGAGGTTGTTCACGCCGATCATGAGGTCCTGGATGTTGGCGTAGAAGTTGCGCACCCGCACGCGGATCTCGAACGGCAACACCGCCTCGTACGCGGTCGCGATCGGCTTTGCGATCGCCTCGTCGAAGCCCTCGTTGAAATCGAACACCGCGCGGTTCCAGCTTTCGTAGGGATCGCGCGGATCGCCGTTTTGCACGGTCGCGCAGCCCGCGAGCAGCGAGAACGCGGCGACCGCGAGGCTGCGCGCCAGCGCGCGCGGATGTCCCGTCAGGACCGATACCGCCGGCATCTATTGCTTTCCTTCCTTCGGCTTTCCTTCCTTGGCCGCGGCCTTGCCGTCCGCGCCGCCCTCGGCCGCCTTGTTGTACAGGAACTGGCTGATCAGGTCCTCCAGCACGACCGCGGACTGGGTCAGGCGCAGGGCATCGCCGTCGTTCAGATTCTTCGGATCGCCTCCCGCCTCGAGCCCTACGTACTGCTCGCCAAGCAGTCCAGAGGTCAGGATCTTCGCCGAGGTATCCCGCGGGAACTTGTGCTCCGCACCGACATTCATCGTCACCACAGCCTCGAAAGATTCGTTGTCGAAGCGAATATCCGTAACGCGTCCGACCACGACGCCCGCGCTCTTGATCGGCGCCCTCACTTTAAGGCCGCCGATGTTAGCAAACTTGGCATGCACCTGATACGTCTGAGCCGTTGAAAACGCTGCCAAATTTCCTACCTTGAGGGCTAAAAACAACAGCGCGCCGAATCCTGCCGCGACGAAAATGCCGACCCACAGATCAAGGGTGGTGCGATTCATAAGCCGTTGCCTCCGGTGAACATGAGCGCGGTGAGCATGAAATCGAGCGCGAGGATCGCCAGCGACGAAGTCACCACGGTGCGCGTGGTCGCGCCCGAGACGCCCTCCGCCGTCGGGGGCGCATCGTAGCCCTCGAACACCGCGATCCACGACACGGCGATGCCGAACACGAAGCTCTTGATGACGCCGTTCAGGACGTCCTCGCGCACGTCGACCGCGGCCTGCATCTGAGACCAGAACGCGCCCTCATCGACGCCGATCAGCTTCACCCCGACCAGGTAGCCGCCGTAGATGCCCATCGCCGAGAACAGGGCGGCGAGCAGCGGCATCGAGAGCACGCCGCCCCAGAACCTCGGTGCGACCACGCGCGCGATCGGGTCGACCGCCATCATTTCCATCGCCGCGATCTGCTCGGTCGCCTTCATCAGCCCGATCTCGGCGGTAATCGCACTGCCGGCGCGGCTCGCGAACAGCAGCCCGGCGACGACCGGGCCGAGCTCGCGCACCAGCGACAGCGCGACGAGGATGCCGAGCGCCTCGCTCGAGCCGTAGCGCTGCAGCGTGTGGTACCCCTGCAGCCCGAGCACCATGCCGACGAACAATCCGGACACCAGGATGATGACGAGCGAGAGCACGCCCGCAAAATAGATCTCTCGAATCGTCAGTCCGAAGCGCTGCAGCGCAGTACCCGAATGCAGCACCAGGTAGAACAGGAAGCGGCTCGCGAATCCCAGCCGCCAGAGCCGCGCGGTCACCGCGGCGCCGAACCGCTCGAACAGCGTGCGCACAGTGGCCTGCGGCATCACTGCGGCGCCAGCGCCAGGTCGGCCGCGAAGCTCGTCCCGGGATAGTGAAATGGCACGGGTCCGTCGGGCTTGCCGTGGACGAACTGGTCCACAAAGGGCTCGACGGAGCTGTCCACCTGCTGCGGCGTACCCTGCCAGACCACCTGGCCGTCGGCCATGAAGTAGACGTAATCGACCACCCCGAGCGTCTCCTGCACGTCGTGCGTGACGATGATCGACGTCGCTCCGAGCGCGTCATTCAGACTGCGCACCAGGCGCGAGATGACACCGAAGGAAATCGGATCGAGGCCAGTGAACGGCTCGTCGTAGAGCATGAGCTGCGGATCGAGCGCGATCGCGCGCGCGAGAGCGACGCGCCGCGCCATCCCGCCCGAGAGCTCCGAGGGCATGAGCAGCGCCGCGCCGCGCAAACCCACCGCTTCGAGCTTCATGAGCACGAGATCCCGGATCAGGACCTCGGGCAGGTCGGTATGCTCGCGCAATGGAAAGGCGACGTTGTCGTAGACCGTCATGTCGGTGAACAGCGCGCCGAACTGGAACAGCATGCCGAGCTTGCGCCGCATCGCGTACATCCCGTCGCGCTCCAGCGTCCGCGTATCGCTTCCCAGCACGCGCGCAACCCCGCGCGAGGGCGTCATCGCCGCGCCGATGATGCGCAGCAACGTCGTCTTGCCGCAGCCCGATTGCCCCATGATGCCGACGACCTTGCCGCGCGGGATGGCGAGGCTCACGTCGCGCAGCACGGGCCGCGCGGGGTCGTAGCCGTACCACACGTTTTCGATGCTGACGAGGGATGGGGCGTTCACGGCTGCGCGGCTGGACACAAAACGTCGCATTTTACTTGAGCCGTCGATGGGCGCCGGCCAAACAGCGATCGGACGCCGACGGCGGCTCGAGTTCACCTATAGTTACGCCATGGCGCAGGACGGGGCATCGCCTATGCACGCTGCAGGACGGATGGCTGCATTTCGCCTTTCCGGTCTGACCAAGCGCTACGGCGCGCAGCTCGTGCTGGACGCCGTCGATCTGGAGGTGGCACAGGGCGCTTCGTACGGTCTGCTCGGCCTGAATGGCGCGGGCAAGACGACCTTGATCAAGTGCCTGCTCGATCTCTGCGCCCAAGACGCAGGAGAGATCTCCCTGTACGGGGTGCCTGCGCGCGAGCCGCGTGCGCGCGCGCGGGTCGCTTACCTGCCCGAGCGCTTCGTTCCGCCGCATTACCTGACGGGACGCGAGTTCCTCAGCCTGATGCTCGCGCTCGCCGGCAAACGCTACGACGCGATGCGCGTTGGCGCACGACTCCGGCAGCTCGAGCTCGAGACGGCAGTGCTCGAGCGGCGCGTGCGCACACTGTCCAAGGGCATGACCCAGAAGCTCGGGCTGGCGGCCGTGCTGCTCGTCGAACGCGATCTGTACGTGCTCGACGAACCCATGAGCGGCCTTGACCCTGCGAGTCGCATCGCGGTGAAATCGGCCCTGCAGAATCTGGTTGCCGAGGGTCGCACGCTGTTTTTCACCTCGCACGTGCTCACCGACGTCGAAGAGCTTTGCGACGCCATCGCAGTGCTCGATCGGGGCGGATTTCGCTTCCGCGGCGCGCCGGGCGAACTCTGTGCGCAGTCCGGCGAAACGAATCTGGAACGCGCGTTCCTGCGCTGCATACGCCATGGTGGCCACCCCGTCGCGCCCGTCGCCTGAAGAGCGGCCGGCGCTGCTGATCGTGGACGACGACGCGCTGATCGCGGATACGCTCGGCTTCGCGCTCGGCGGCGATTTCGAGGTGTACGCCTGCGAGTCGCGTCCGCAGGCGGTCGAGCTCCTGCGTCAGCTGCCGCAAGCCCCGCAGCTCGCCTTGGTCGACCTCGGGCTGCCCCCGACGCCGCACGCGCCCGACGAAGGCTTCCGCCTGATCGGCGACCTGCTGGCGCACTCGCGCAGCATGCAGATCTTCGTACTCTCCGGGCAGAACGAAGCGGCGCACGCGCGCCACGCGCGTGCGCTCGGCGCAGCCGAGTTCATCGCCAAACCCTGCGACCCGGCGCTGATCAAGCGTCTGCTGCAAGGCGCGCTCCAAGTGCGGGATGCCGAGCTGCGACGCCGCGAGAGCCGCAGCGAAGGGCTGATCGGCGACAGTCCCGCGATCCGCAAGCTCAGAGACCAGATCGCGCAGTTCGCACAATCGCCTTTTTCAGTGCTGATCGAAGGCGAGTCGGGCAGCGGCAAAGAGCTGGTCGCGCAAAGTCTGCACCGGCTCTCGCCGCGCGGCGCCAGGCCCTTTTTCGCGCTCAATTGCGCTGCGATTGCCCCGACGCTGGTCGAGCCGACATTGTTCGGCTACGTGAAGGGCGCGTTCACCGGAGCGGACGCGAACAAATCGGGCTACTTCGAGGATGCAGGCGAAGGGACGCTGTTCTTGGACGAGATCGGCGAGCTGCCGCTCGAGATGCAGGCCAAGCTGCTGCGCGTGCTCGAGAACGGCGAGTACCAGCGCGTGGGCGAGACGCAGCGCCGCGTCTCCCGCGCGCGCGTGCTCGCGGCCACGAACCGCGATCTGCGGCAGGAGATTCGCCGCGGAGCATTCCGGGCGGACCTCTACCACCGCCTTTCGGTGTTGACGCTGTCGGTGCCGCCGCTGCGCGAGCTGGGTCGCGACAAGCTCGAACTGCTCGGACATTTTCGCAGCGTCTACGCCCAGCAGTCGGGCGTGCAGCCCTTCGAGCTAGACGCGAGCGCAGAGCGCCGCTGGCTGGCCTACCCCTTTCCGGGCAACGTGCGTGAGCTGCGCAATATCGTCATCCGGCTCACGACCAAGCACCCGGGACAGAAGCTGGGCATCGAGGATCTCGAGCCCGAATTCGACCTGGAAGCGCAGAGCGGGCTGACCCCCGGTGGCGCCTCCGATATGGATCGTGCTGCGGCCGCGCTCGAGGCCCTGGGGCGGACCCATGGCTTCAACCTTGACCAGGCACTGAAGGCCTGGGAACGTGCCTATGTCGATGCCGCGCTCAAGCTGACGCGCGGCAACGTGAGCCAGGCCGCCAAATTGCTGGGCATCAATCGCACAACGCTGTACAGCCGCATGCAGTCGGACGCAGAGGAATCTCAAGGCGGTTCCCCTGCAACCCCTCCAACACGGGCGGACAAGTAGCGCCATGTACCTCGATCATTTCGGGCTCGACGAACCGCCGTTCCGGATCACACCGCATACCGATTTCTTCTTCGACGGGGCCGATCGGGGAGCGACGCTCGAGGGTCTGCTTTACGCCATCCAGTACGACGAGGGCATCGTCAAGGTTGCGGGCGAGGTGGGCAGTGGCAAGACGATGCTCTGCCGCGTGCTGATGGAACGATTGCCGGAGAACGTCGAGACCGTCTATCTCGCCAATCCCTCGCTCACGCGGGACGAAATTCTGCTGGCCATCGCGGACGATCTGAAGCTCGAAACGCGCGGGGACAGCGCCCGCGTCCTGATGCGCGAACTTCAGGAGCACCTCATCGCATCGCACGCGGGCGGCCGGCGCGTCGTGATCCTGATCGACGAGGCGCATGCGATGCCCGAGGATTCGCTCGAACAGGTCCGCCTGCTCTCCAATCTCGAGACCAGCCGTCACAAGCTGCTGCAGATCGTTCTGTTCGGCCAGCCCGAGCTCGATCAGATGCTTGCGACCACCTCGCTGCGCCAACTGCGCGACCGCATCACGCACAGTTTCCGCATGCGTCCGCTGAACGAAGACGAAGTCAGCCGCTACGTCAATTTTCGCCTGCGCGCCGCGGGCTATCGCGGCCCGGATCTGTTCACGCCGAAAGCGATCGCGCTGCTCACCCGCGCCTCGAGCGGTCTGACGCGGCGCATCAACATCCTCGCGGACAAGGCTCTGCTTTCTGCGTTCGCGCTCGACACCCACGCGGTGGATGAAAAGCAGATACAGCGCGCGATCGCGGACTCGGAGCTGGCGCCGATCGCGAAAGCGAAACGGCCGATGGCCTATGTCTTCGCTGCGCTCTCGGTCGGCGCACTCATCGGCATGGCCCTGCAGTGGGTGGTCGCCAACCGGACGCCGGAGTCGGTACAGGAGGTTCCGGTCGCCCAGTCCAGGCCGGCCTTACAGGCGCCATCGGCGAAACCGGTTGCCGCCGCGGTAGAAGCAGTGCCCCAAGAACCAAAGACCGCCGCTGTTGCGCCCAAGCAACAGCTCACTCCTGCGCCGGCTCCTGGGGCCACGGACCAAACCGCCCCACCCCCGTCATCGTCCAACGCGCCAGTACAAAAGGCACAGGCACCGGCGGCGCCCGCTCCGGAGAGCAAGCCGTCACTACCCTCCACCAAGCTGTCATCGCCCAAGCTCCCCGTCGCGCACAAGGCTCCGGAACCCGCCGCGACGGCCTCACCCGCTACGCCCGACCCCGTCGCCAGCGCGCCCGTCATGCAGCAGGCCGTAGCCGCGTCGGGCACTGCGGTCCCCACCCGCTTGCTACCCAAGCAGATCGAGCGGATCGAGGCCTATGAGACCCGGGACATGCGTCGGCTGATCGAGCGCATCGCGGCGACGCGGGAAGTTCTGCAAAGCGCCCCGGACACGGCTCACAGCGTGGAGCTGTACCTCACGCTAAACACGGATCCGGCCCGCATCGAGCGCTTTTTGATCCGGGCGCAGGGCCTCGGGACGCTGTCCCAGATCTACGTGATCCCGCTCACCGGCGCCCAGACGACACGGGTCTGGGTTGTCTACGGCAATTTCCCAACCCGGGAGGCGGCCGCGGAGGCGGCCCAGCGCCTGCCGCAGTCGTACCGCAACGACTTCCATCTGACGGTGCGGGACTTCGCGCAGCTGCGAAAGCCGATTTGAGCTGAGGAAATTTTCCACAACTCAGGTAGTTAGCAGACTTTTCTAAAGTTAACAACGTGCTATCCTTCAAAGCCTTAGGCTTGCTTCGGGGATCCAGATGACGTTTCGCTCTCTCGGCACGCTCGCGGTCGCGCTCGGGCTTCTGACAGGCTGTGGCCTAGCGCCTCAACAGCCGTCGGAGGCGCACCTGCGCGCGCCCCAGCAGCCCGCCGCGGGCTCGATTCCGCCGCCAGTGCAGGTCGCGCCGCTGCTCCCGGAGCCGAAGCCGACGGCCCGTGCCGAGACCTACAGCGTCGTGGTGCACAACGTGCCGGTGCAGGATCTGCTGTTTGCGCTCGCGCGGGACGCCCAGGTTCAGATCGACATCAACTCCGACGTCGGCGGAAACGTGACGCTGAACGCGATCGACCAGACGCTGCCGCAGCTCCTTGAGCGCATCTCGCGCCAGGTCGACATGCGCTACGAGACGAAGGGCGGCACCTTGGTCATTCAGCGAGACACGCCGTTCCTGCGCGTGTACCGGATCGACTACGTCAATCTGTCACGCGAGGGCTCTATTGACGGCACGCTCTCGACTTCGGTGACGGGGACGACCTCGGGAGGCGCGTCTGGAACCGGGGGCGGTGCCAGCCAATCGAATACCGTTGCGACGATCAAGGCCGAGTCGAAGAACAAGTTCTGGGAGTCGCTTGAACTGAACGTGAAGGAGATCCTGCGCGAGACGGACAAGATCCTGCCCGCTTCCGCGACAGCGCCGGCCGCAGCGGCTTCCCCGAAACCGGCGGCGGGCACGCAGGTCGCGAGCGTGAGCCCGGGGTCGGTCTACCGCGAAGCCGCCTCGGTGATCTCGAATCGTGAGGCGGGCGTGTTGACGGTGCGCGCGACTTCGCGCCAGCACGACAAGATCCAGGAGTTCCTCGACCGAGTGATGGTCAACGCGAGGCGTCAGGTTCACATCGAAGCCACCATCGTTGAGGTCCAGCTGAGCAACAACTATCAGCGCGGAATCGACTGGAGCTTCATGAACGGTCCGTGGACCATTGGTCAGCGGCAGACGGGATTTCCCTTCAACAGTCTGGGTCAATCCGGAGCATCCGGCGGCCTCACGATCGGCTATTCGAGCGCGTCGCTGCTGGTGAATCTCCGCCTGCTCGAGCAGTTCGGAAACGTGCGCGTGCTTTCGAGCCCCACCATCAGCGCGCTGAACAACCAGATCGCGGTCCTTCGGGTCGTCGACAATGTCGTGTATTTCGAGGTCAAGGCGCAGCAGAGCCAGCAGGTCAATTCGGGAGTTCTGGCGACCTTCGAGACGACCCCGCGCACAGTCCCGGTCGGCCTCACCATGAGCGTCGTGCCCCAGATCAGCGAGGACGGGACGATCGCGCTTCTCGTGCGACCGTCGATTACACGCGTGCTGCGGTTCGTCAGGGACCCGAATCCTGCCCTTACGGTGGAGCCTGGCAATCAGATTCCTGAAATCCAGTCGCGCGAAATGGAGTCGGTCCTGCGTCTGCAGGAGCGCCAGATCGGAGTGCTGGGCGGCCTCATGCAGGATCAGCGTTCATCGAACGAGAGTGGAATCCCCGGGGTGCGTCAGATCCCGGGGCTCGGCCAGCTCCTTGGGCAGCAGGACGACAGCTCGCAGAAGAGCGAGCTGGTGATCTTCCTGCGCGCGACGATCATCCGCGACGCGAGCATCGACGGTGACTACCGTGGATACCGCAGCTACTTGCCAACCGAGGATTTCCTCAATGCGCCGAACCCGCAGCTGGCTGCTCCTCCGGTGCCGCCGCGCGGCCTGGAGCAGTAAGCCGTGAGCCTGCTCCTCGACGCGCTGAAAAGGGCCGAGAAGGCAAAGGAGGCGGCGCAGCGCGGCGACAAGGAGGCCGATGTGCCGCGCGCGAGCGGGCTAAGCCTGGAGCCAACCCCGGAAGACGCGAAGCGCGTGATGACGCGCGACAAGCTGCCCGATATCTCGACTCCGCTCGAAATCGGAAGCGACGATTTGTCCCCGCGCCAGGTCACGGCGCGGGCGGGAAATCCGCCGGCGTCTCCCGAAGCAAATCCGCGGCCGCAGACTGCCCCTCCGGCTGCTCCCGGGCGAGCTTCCGCGCGCGGTGCACAGGGAAACCCTGTCGCGCAGCGCGCTGCCGCGCAAAGCGTCTTCGAGGCGAAATTCAAGGAGCCGAACCCACGGCTGCCGTTCTACATCACGATCGGCGCGCTCGGCGCGTTCGCGATCGGCACCATCGTCTATTTCTGGATTCAGCTGCGCCCGCCTCCGCCATTGGTCAACGCGAACCCGACGCCACCGACCGGCGTAACGCCGGTCGAAACCGCGAAGGCTCCGGCCCCGATCCCCGGGGCACCACCGAGTGCGACAGGGCCGGGACAGGCGATTCCGGGGCTGCCCGGTGCCGCCCCCTCTGGGACCGGTACGTCTTCGGCCCGGACCGCGCCGACAGCCATATCGGCGTCTGCCCCGAAGGCGCCGAGCACGAAACCGCCGGCCGAGGAAGCGAAACCCGTACCACGCAGCGAGCCTGTTGCGTCAGGCGCGCCCGCGCCGGCAGCGACGAGGCGAATCGCGCGCACCGAAGCATCGTCGCCCGTGGCGCCGACCTCCGCACCGCGGTCCTTTGGCCGGCGCACGGTTGCCAGAGTGAATCCGGGCGTCGCAGCTGGCTTTGCGGCGTATCAGTCTGGCGACCTCGAGGGCGCGCGACGCGGCTACCAGCAGGCGCTGCACAGCGAGCCGAGAAACGTCGACGCGCTGCTTGGCATGGCGGCGGTCGAGTTGCGGATGCGACAGTACGCCATGGCGGATCGCTATTACCAGCATGCGCTGCGGCTCGATCCGCGCAATCCGTACGCGCAAGCCGGCATGCTCGCGCTGCGCAATCAGCAGGTGGACCCGGTGGCCGCGGAAAGCCAGGTGAAAACCCTCATTGCGCAGTCGCCGCGTGCCGAGGACCTGCAGTTCACCCTCGGCAACCAGTACGCACAGCAGGGCCGCTGGGACGAAGCGCAGCAGGCCTATTTCAAAGCGCTCGCGGCCGACCCGAACAATCCCGATTTCGCTTACAACCTCGCCGTCAGCCTCGATCACTTGAGACAGGCCAAACCGGCGCTGCAGCACTACCAGCTGGCCCTGAAGCTGGCCGAGAGCCGGGGCGCAGGCTTCGATGCCGAGGCCGTGCGAACGCGCGTTGCGCAGCTCGAGCACTGACAGATTCTGACGCTCGGCCGTTCGCGGGCGCCGGGTATGATCGACACTGGATGAATTCGCCCACGAACCCACAGGCAAAACGACACCTCGGTCAGATCCTGATCGACCAGGGGATCCTCACCGAGGACCAGCTGCGCATCGCGCTGCTCGAGCAGATGAAGTCGCATCTGCCGGTGGGCCGCCTGCTGGTGCAGCTCGGCTTCGTGTCCGAGGCGACGCTGCGCGACGCGCTTTCGGAGAAACTCGGTCTACAGTCGGTCGACCTCGCGCACATCATCGTCGATCCCACCGCACTGAGCACCCTGCCGCGCGAGCTCGCGCGACGCTATCGCATGTTCCCGGTCGCGCTGGATCGCGCGGCCAAGCGCCTCATCGTCGCGCTGGCCGACACGAACAACATCGCGGCGATCGACCAGCTGCGGGTGCATCTCAAAGGCGACCTGGAAATCGAGCTGCGCCTGGCCGGCGACATCGAGATCGAGCGCGCGATCGAGCATTACTACGGCCACGAGTTTTCGATCGACGGCATTCTGCGCGAGATCGAGACCGGGGAGGTCGACTACACCTCGATCGCGGAGGGCGACGAGTACAGCCAGCCGGTGGTGCGGCTGATCTCGGCGCTGCTCGCCGACGCGGTCGAACGCAGCGCCTCCGACATCCACTTCGAGCCCGAGCAGAACTTCCTGCGCATCCGCTACCGGATCGACGGCGTCCTGCGTCAGATCCGCAGCCTGCACAAGACCTACTGGCCCGCGATGGCGGTGCGCCTGAAGGTGATGGCGAAGATGAACATCGCCGAGACCCGCGCGCCGCAGGACGGGCGCATCTCGGCGACGCTTTCGGGCCGCGGCATCGATTTCCGCGTCTCCAGCCTGCCCACGACGCACGGCGAGAACATCGTGCTGCGCATCCTCGACCGGCAGAAGGGCATCGTGCCCCTCGACAAGCTCGGCATCGAGGAGAGCCAGCTCGAAATCCTCAAGCGCATGATCGCGCGGCCCGAAGGAATCATCCTCGTCACCGGCCCCACGGGCAGCGGCAAGACGACCACGCTGTACTCGATCCTCAATCACATCAACTCGGACGGGATCAACATCATGACCCTCGAGGATCCGGTCGAGTACCCGATGACCCTGATTCGGCAGACTTCGGTCGCCGAGGCCGCGAAGCTCGATTTCGCCAACGGCATTCGCGCCATGATGCGCCAGGACCCGGACGCGATCCTGGTCGGCGAGATCCGCGACACCGACACGGCCGAGATGGCATTCCGCGCAGCGATGACCGGCCACCAGGTCTACTCGACGTTGCACACGAACTCCGCAGTCGGCGCGGTCCCGCGGCTGCTGGACATCGGCATCGCGCCGGACATCATGGCTGGCAACATCATCGGCATTCTCGCCCAGCGCCTGGTGAGAAAGCTCTGCCACACCTGCCGCCAGTCGTATGAACCCGACGCGCGCGAACGCAGGCTGGTGGGTCTGAAGCCGAACGAGAAGGCGACCCTGTACCGGGCGGTCGGCTGCGAGCAATGCGACTACCAGGGCTACCGCGGCCGAACCGGGATCCTGGAGATGCTGCGGGTAGACGGCGGCATCGACGAGCTGATCGCACGGCGCGCGACGACAGCTGAGATCCTCACCGCGGCGCGCACGCGCGGTTTCCGCACTCTCGCCGACGACGGCGTGCGACTGGTACGTGGGGGACTGACGGGCGTCGACGAGCTCATGCGGGTCGTGGACCTCACGGACCGGATGGCCTGAGCGGGGCCGCCCGAGCACTGACGCGAACGTCGAGACGAGGCGCAACGGACCCGAAAGCCCCTGAACCCGCACAACACGAACGATGCCGCTCTTCACCTACAAGGCGATCGATCCTTCCGGCAAGGCGCTTTTCGGGCGCATCGACGCCGCCAACGTGGTCGACCTCGAGCAGCGCCTTTCGCGCATGGGGCTCGACCTCATCAACGGGGCGCAAAGCGCGCAGCGCACACGCCTTATCGGCGGCGGAAAAGTCTCGCGCCAGGACCTGATCAATTTCTGCTTCCACCTCGAGCAGCTTTCGAGCGCCGGCGTGCCGATCGTCGAGGGCCTGACGGACCTGCGCGAAAGCGTAGAGAACCCGCGCTTTCGCGAAGTGATCTCCGGACTCATCGAATCGATCGAGGGCGGCGACAGCGTCTCGCAGGCGCTCGCGGACTTCCCGGAGGTCTTCAGCCGCGTCTTCGTCAGCCTGGTGCGCTCGGGCGAACAGACCGGACGGCTGTCCGAGGTGCTGCGCAGCCTCACCGAGTCGCTCAAATGGGAAGACGAGCTCGCGGCGCAGACCAAGAAGCTCATGATGTATCCCGCCTTCGTCGGCAGCATCGTGGTGCTGGTCACCTTCTTCCTGATGACCTACCTGGTGCCGCAGATGACCGGCTTCCTGCGCAACATGGGGCAGGCGATCCCCTTGCAAACACAGATACTCATCGTGGTGTCGAACTTCTTTGTCACCTACTGGTGGGCGATTCTCGCGACTCCTTTCATTGCGTGGTTCGCGCTGAAATTCGCGGCGCGCAGCTATCCTTCCATCGAGTATTCGATCGATGACTACAAGCTGCGCGCACCCCTGATCGGACCGATCCTGCGCAAGATCACGCTTTCGCGCTTCGCGTCGAGCTTTGCGATGATGTACAGCTCGGGCATCACCGTGCTCGACGCGATTCGTTCCTGCGAGGAGATCGTCGGCAACAAGCCACTTGAGAATGCGCTGCACGTGGCCGGTCAACAAATCGCGGAGGGCAAAAACCTGACCACCGCCTTTCAGGACGTCGAGCTGTTTCCGCCGCTCGTCATACGGATGCTGCGCATCGGAGAGAACACCGGCGGGCTGGACACCGCGCTGCTAAACGTCAGTTACTTCTACAACCGCGAGGTGCGCGAATCGATCGGCAAGGTGCAAGCGATGATCGAACCGGCGCTCACGCTGGTGTTGGGCGCAATTCTCGGCTGGGTCATGCTTGCCGTACTCGGACCGGTGTACGACACGATCTCGAAGATGAAATTCTGAGCCCGGCAAACCGCGGACCGTCGATGGCCACCAAACGTCTTATCTACTTCACCGCCGCAGAGCTTCGCGTCTACCGGCGCACGCGCTCGACGCTCGAATCCGAAGCGCGCTTCAGCGTCGATGAGGCCGGAATTCTCGCGTTTCGCAACTTCCTCGGCGGGCACCGCGGTGCGCTGTTCTATGTCGTAGCGGATCTCCCGGGCGAGGACTTTCACGAGGACCAGATTCCGTTCCTGCGCGGCGCGGAGCGGCGCACGGTGGTCGAGCGGCGACTTGCGCAGCGCTACCGCGATACACGCCTCGCGGCAGCGATCTCGCTCGGGATCGTCAAGGACGAGCGGCGCAACGAGCGACTGCTACTGGCCTCCTTCACCAACGCGCAGCAGTTCACGCCCTGGCTCGACGCGCTGGGCGAGGCGGGCACCAAGCTGGCCGGCGTGTATTCGGTGCCGATGCTGGCGCCCGCGCTCGCCGCGCGGCTCGGCGGGCGCGACGCACGCTGCGTCGTCGTCAGCGTCAATCGTGCGGGTCTGCGCCAGAGCTTCATCGACGGGGGTCGGCTTCGCTTTGCCCGCCTCGAGCCCACGGTCAACCTGACGCCGGACGCGCTCGCCCTGTTCGTGCGGTCCGAAACCGCACGGCTCGCGCAGTACCTCGGCACGCTGCGCGTCCTGCCGAGGGACGGAACGCCGCTCAAGGTTTTCGTAGTTGCGCCGCGAGGCGAGCGGTCCCGCTTCGAGCAGGCACTGACTTCGGATGCGAACCTCGAGTTCGTTACGACCGACCTGCCGGAGGCGCTCGGACGGGTCGGATTGCGCGGGGCGCCGGAGGACGGTCTTGCGGAAGCGCTGTACCTGCATCTCGCCGCGCGCAATCCGCCCAAGGACCAGTTCGCCAAGCAGGAGGAGCGACGCGGTTACTTGACCTGGCAGCTGCAGCGCGCCGTCAGCGCCGCCGGCATCGCCGGCTTCGCGGCCTGTGCACTCTACGCCGGCGCGATCTGGATCGACATTCTGGGTACGAAGGAACAGATCGCGACCCAGCAGCGCGAATCGCGCAATGCAGCCGACCGCTACGCAAGCATTACGCGCACCTTTCCCGTTACGCAAACGACCACCGACAACCTCAAAGCCACGGTAAACGAGTTTCGCAAGATCGCCACGCGCTCCGCTTCGCCGGAAGCGATGCTCGCCTACCTGTCCGTGGTGCTCGAGCAGTTTCCGGAATTCGAGCTTGACAGCTTGATCTGGCAGATCGGCAGACCCGAGGCGACAGAGGGCCTCGCGGCCCGGGCCGCCGCGGCCGCGAAACCGGCCGCCGCCAGCGAGCTTGCCGAGCTGCTCGAGATCAACGGACGCGTGAACGCCGCGCAGCGCTCCGACTATCGGGATATCACCGAGAAGGTCGAGCGCTTCGCCGCCGCACTCGGCAAGGATCGCGCCTACCAGGTGGTTCGCACCCGATTGCCGTTCGATGTCGCTTCGGAGGGCACGCTCACCGGCGACGTCGGCGCCCAGGATACCGGCGAGGCGCCCCGCTTTAGCGTGGTGCTCTCCAGGAGGCTGCCGTGAACCCGACCTCGCCGGAGCTCAAACGTCTCTTGCTCCCGATTCTCGCGCTCGTGCTGCTGGTCGGCGCCGGCGTCGCGCTCATCTGGTGGTCCAAGCAGGTCCTCGCGGACGCGAAGCGGCAGCTCTCCATCGTAGGGGCCGATCGCGCGCAGAACACGCAGCGATTGCTCCGCATCGCCGACGAGGAACGCGAGGTCAAGGAGAAGATCGCCGTCTACCGGCGTTTGAAGGACCTCGGCATCCTCGGGCGTGAGCGCAGGCTGGAATGGGCGGATGCGATGAAGCGGATCCGTTCCGATCACGGCCTGATCGATCTGCGCTACCGGGTCGAACCTCAGAAGGCACTCGTGTCGGTCGCCGGCAAGCCGGGCAGCATCGACTTCTATTCGAGCACGATGAAGGTCAGCGTTGCGCTGCTGCACGAGGAGGATCTCTTCACCTTCCTCACCGAATTGCGCAACTCCGGCAACGCGTACTACGCGGTCAAGCGCTGCACGCTCAATCGCACCGGCGTTCCACCGACCGCGGCCAACCTGGCCGCGCGACTCAGAGCCGAGTGCGATATCGACCTGATCACGATCATCGACCAGGGAGCGAAGTCATGAGCCGCGTGCTGGGTCTGCTCGCACTCGTAGTCTTCGTTGCGGCACCGTCACATCTCCATGCACAGACGCCGCTCGGCAGGCTGTTTCTGACTCCGGAACAGCGCGCCGCACTCGATCTGCGGCGGACGACCCGCGTGCCGGACAAGCCGGCGGCAGTGATCGTCGAGTCGCCGACCGCGCGCATCGACGGTCAGGTCGTTCGCTCCAGCGGGCGCTCGACCGTCTGGGTCAATGGCTTGCCGGTACGCGAAGGCGCGCAGAGTGAGGGATTGCGCGTAGCGCCAGCGTCGAGCACGGCCGACAGCGTCACGCTTGCCATCGGCGAGGGCGCGCGGCGAGTCGAGCTCAAAGTCGGCGAATCGATGAACCGGGACACCGGTGAGGTGCGCGACATGCTGGGGGATAGCCAGGTCGGAGTGTCGGGTGGCCCTGCAGCTGCCGGGGCCGGCCCCGGGCAGCGCTGAGTCGAAAGCGTGGGCAAGCGTCGCACCATTCGTAGACCAACGCGCTCAAGACATCGCCAGCGCGGCGTGGCGCTGCTTGTCATGGTCACGATCATCACCTTGGGCGCGATGTGGCTGTTCGTGACCTCGCTCAGCAACGCCTCGAACCGCACAGCTCAGTCCCGGCAGGATAATGCACGCGTCCTCGCCGAGGCGAAGCATGCGTTGGCAGGCTGGATGATCCGGCAGGCGATCGAAGCCGGCGAGAACAACCCGGGTCGGCTGCCTTGCCCGGAGGCCGCGGGTTACATCGGCACGTCGAACGAAGGCATCGCGGCGGCCAACTGCACGCTGCCCACAGTTGGCCGCCTGCCCTGGCGCACACTCGGGCTGACAAAGCTGGTCGATGCGAGTGGCGAGCCGCTATGGTACGTCGTGTCCCCAGGGTGGGCCCTGCCGACCGTAGTCTCGACGCTCAGCATCAATTCCAACACGACCGGACAACTGACGCTCGACGGCGCCGCAAATGCCGCGGTTGCCCTGATCGTGGCGCCCGGACCCGCGCTGAATGTCCAGGCCTCCGCCGGCTGCACGGCGCGATCGCAGGCCCGCAACGCCCTCGCACCTGATTTCCGCGATTATCTCGAGTGCGAGAACGCGACGAGCCCGGCCGACGCGGTCTTCGTGACGAACGGCCCAGCGGGGTCCTTCAATGACCAGGTCCTGGCGCTAACCACGCGCGATCTCTTGCCGGGGCTCGAAGCGGCGATCACCAAACGCATCGAGCGCGAGATTGTCCCGCGCCTGAAAGGCGTTTACGGCGGCAACTTCAACATCTCCGCGGCGACTCCGGTGTACCCCTACGCCGCGCCGTTCGCCGACCCCGGGCCGGGAACTGGGACGTCGGACTACAAGGGCGATCCGACTAAGTATCAGGGGCTCCTGCCCTTCAACCAGACGCAAGGCTGTACTGTCTCAGCGAGCAATCCGCGCTGTACGCCGAACCTGGTGGGATGGATTACACCTCCCGATCCCTTGGCGAATTGGTGGGATGAGCCTTGGGTTTATGACGGTGTCGGCGGCTGGGGATATATCGACTCCTCAAGCTGCTACTGGGAGAGCGGTTCGTTCCCCACCTACGATGCGCGCATCTGCGAAGGCGTGTATTACGAGGACGCCGCTTTTCCGGCGAATCCCGGATTGATCATCGCCATGCAGGCCAAGTTCAGCAATGTCGCCATGGGCCTGCGCGCCCTCGTCGCGACCAAGGTCCAGATTTATGCACGCGACGATACTCCCGATGCCTGGATTCCGGTCACGGCGGATCCACCGAGCGCCACGCTGAACCCGAACCCGGACGGCTCGGCGACGGTCACCGTCAGCGGCCGACTGCCCAACATCGACTCGATGGCTTGGGACAACTGGGCACAATTCAAGATCCGTCTTGAGCGTCAGATCATCGGCGATCACGCGCTGCTCGACGCCACCGACGCGACGACCGGTTGGTTCGTACGCAACGAGTGGTATCGCCTACTCTATTACGCGGTTGCTCAGGGCGAGACCGCTGCCAGTGTCGCGTCACTGCCCTGCACCCCCGGAACAAACTGCCTGACCGTCATGAGCGCTGGCGTGCAAGAAAATAACAAGCGCGCACTGGTGCTACTCGCGGGACGCAGCCTGCCCAACCAGGCGCGACCCAGCACGGCTCTGGCCAATTTCCTCGAGTCCACCGAGAACACCAACCTCGACACGCTGTTCGAGCAACCACGCATCGATGCCAGCGTGAACGATCGCGCGATCGTCATCGACCAGAACTGATGGGCTCGGTTCGGTACGAGCGCGGTTTCACACTCACCGAGCTCGCGGTGGTGCTGGCGATCGTCGGTCTGCTGCTTGGCAGCATGATGCTCACGTTCTCGGCGCAGGTCGAGCAGCGCAACTTCGCCGAAACGCAGCGCCGGCTCGACGCGGCTAAAGAGCTGCTCCTGGCGTTCGCCGTGGTGCGCGGCCGCCTACCGTGCCCTGCCACGACGACGAGCAATGGGGACGAGTCGTTCTCGAGCGGCAACGCGACCAGCGGCGGAACCTGCACGCTGACCACGCACGACGGATTCCTGCCTGCCGCGGCGATCGGTTTCGCGCCGGTCGACGGGTCTGGTTATGGGCTTGACGCATGGAACAACCGCATCCGCTATGCCGTCTCGCTCGCGACGCCGGTCAACCAGGCAGGGCCTCCTCGAATCTGTCGGCCGGTGGCAGCCGGTACGCCGCCGGTTGTGCCTCATTTCACCCAGCGTGACAATCTGAAGGCCAACGGCCTCGACTGCAGCCCGAACGATCTGGTGGTCTGCACCGAAGCACAGGCCGGCACGACTTGCGCCGCCAGCCAGTCGGCGACAAACCAGAACACCGTGGTCGCGATCGTGCTGTCGGTGGGCAAGAACAGAAAAGATACGGTGGGTACCGCGGGACCGAACGAAGCGGAGAATCTCGACGGCGACGTCGTGTTTGTCTCGCGCACACCCGACCCGAGCAGCGCATCCGGCGGCGAGTACGACGACCTGACAGCCTGGATCCCAGTCGGCCTGCTCTACGGCCGGCTGACCGCGGCCGGCGTGCTGCCCTGAGCCCGCGGCTCGAGCGCGAATCGCACTTTGCCCTCGCGATTCTCCTCGAGCACCAGCCGGTAGTCCTGCGCCGCGGCCTGGCGAGCCGCCTGGTACAGACCAATCCCGAGTCCCGTGTCCGAGCGCACCGGCGCGTGCAGGAGGCTGCTCACCAACTCGCCCGGCACGGCGGTGCCACTGTCCTCGACACGCAGGCACGCGTTGCCGTCGGCCGCATCAAGCACGACGCGGATGCGCACTGCCGGATTCGCGTTGCGCTTCGCGAGTGCGTTGTGGAGAAGATTGTCGACTACATGGTCGAACAGCAGCCCCGGCACCTGCACGCCGTGCTGCTGTGCCCCGCGAACGAAATCGATTCCGGGGTTCGGATAGCGCGCCTGGATCGTTTCCCACCAGGCATCGACGTCCATGTGCCGCTCAGGAGTCACCGAAGGCCGGCGCAGCTTCTCGAGAGCCTCTGCCAGGCGCGCCTGAATTGCCGGCAACTGGCGCTCGAGAAATGCCGCCGCGCGCGCCGAATCGGCGGGATCCGCACTGGCGCGCAGCGCCGATAGCGCACTCAGCGACTGCAGAATGTTTTTGACTTCGTGCGCGAGACGTGCGCCGGTCTCGTGTACCGCCTGCAGGTAGGCGCTATTCTGCAGCTGCTCCTCGCGCAGCTTGGCCTTGTGGAACTCGGCGAGCAGCTGGCTCAGCAGCAGCAAGTGCCATCGCAAGGCCGGACTTAGGGTAAAGCGCGAGTACAGCACGAGGCTCAAGTCGTCCTTCGCAAGCTCGACGACGTGGCGGCTGGTTTCCCCCGCCATCCCTTCGCCCTGCGCCCAGCGCCATTTCGCACCCGCGATCCAGGGCAGCCGAACGAGACCGTCGACGGCTTCCGCAAGAAAGCGCTCGGGCCGCTGCTGCGCCTGGGACAGTGCCGCCAGAAAGTACAGCCAGCGCTCGAGCGGCAAACCGATCGAGAGCAGGTAGCGCGAGAAGAACACGCTAAGGCCCGCAAAGCCCGCGGGCGGGTTCCAGGCCAAACCGAACAGCAGTACCCCAGCGCCGACCCACAACACCGTATAGGTCAAGGACTCGAGATAGCTTTTCTGGCCGAGTGTCATGAACGCGAAGCTGCCGAGCACGATCACCGTCAGCAACAGCACTAGAAACAGGCTGTAGAAGAAGTCGATCAGCTGCAAGCTCTGGCCCCGATCGTCTTCGGCAGGCAACAACATGACGACGACGATGAATACCGGCAGGCCATACTCCGCCATTTCGCGTATCTCGGGCGACAGCTCCCGCCGCGGCGCAATCTCCGGCAGGATAATGATGGCGAGCAGCGCGATCAGGTAGGCAAATACGAGCAGGTAGGCGCGCCGCTGCCAGCGCGCCGAGCGCTGGTAGCCCGCGCTGCCGACGATGCCTGCAAGTGCGATCACCCAGGCGGCGAGCAGCCAGCCGTTCAGCCACTGCAGCACCGCGACGCCGACGAACACGATGGCGACCGCCTGGGCGGTCGAGACATGCTCCTGCCGGCGCACGAAGGGCTGCCAGAGCAGTACCAAACCGAGATGCGCAACGAGCAGGGCGCGCGCCCAGACGTCGGTCGTCCCGCGCAGGACCGCGAAGTGCAGGAGCACGAGCATCGCCACCAGCACGGCACGGCTGTGTCGATCGCTGAAACCGAGCACGGCGCGCGCGAGGCGTTGCGGTGGCGGTTGCGTTGCGCTGGCGGAGGCCTGCGCGGTCTGCGGCATGGGTGGTTGCATGGCAGCGGTGCGGCGACTAGTCTACCTGCCCACCGCAGCCATCGTGGGATCGTTCCCGGCGCAACGCGCCGCTATCGTCTGCATGCACGCCACTCTCGCTCTTGCGCGCACTACGCTTCTCGAAGCGCGCCGCAGCGGCCTGCCTTGGCTCGGGCTGGCGAGCTTGCTGGCCGCCACCGTGCTCGCCGCATTCATGGCACAGGTCGCGCTGACCGAAAGCCTGCAGCTGCAGGCGGCCTTGGCGGCCGCCCTGTTGCGTGCCTGCGGCGCGTTCCTCGTCGCTCTTGCGGTCGCTTCGAGCACAGCGCGCGAATTCGCCGACAAGGGATTCGAATTCATGCTCTCGCTGCCGCTTTCTCGTACGACGCAGTACCTCGGACGCTGGCTCGGGCACGCTGCAAGCGCCGTGTTCGTTGCGATCGGGTTCAGTTTGCCGCTGCTCCTGTGGAGCGCGCCCGCGGCCGTCGCGCATTGGGGGCTGTCGCTGGCATTCGAACTCGCACTGGTCGGGGCGCTGGCGCTGTTCTTCTCGATGGCGTTCGGTCAGCTGCTGCCCGCGGTAGCCGCGAGTGCGGGTTTCTACCTGCTCGCGCGCGCGCTCGGCACCATTCAGGCGATCGTGCAAGCCCCCTTGCTCGAATCCGACTGGGCGCAACGCGGCGCGAGATGGCTCATCGACGCAATCGCCTTCTTGCTGCCCCGCCTCGATGCCGTGACGCGCACCGACTGGCTGCTCTACGGCACGCCGCAAGCGACGGAGTATCTCGCCGCGCTCGGCGGTCTTGCGCTCTATACCGTGCTTCTGCTCGCAGCGGGTCTCGTAGACCTGCAGCGGCGCAACCTGTGAGTGCAGACGAGCGTCCGTGGGCAAGCGTGCCTGGCGGGCTCGCTGCGGCATTTGCGCTGCTGCTGGCCGCGCAGATCGCGCTGCACGGCCTGCGTGCGCCGGCGCTGCAGGCCGCACAGCGCGATCTTCCACCGGCGCCTCGCGCTGAAACGCTTCGGCTCGCGGCCTTCGGTGAAGACGCCGCGGTTGCGCGGATCGCAATGCTCTATCTCCAGTCGTTCGACCTGGGTGGCGGCGGGACCACCCCCTACCAAAAGCTCGACTACGGCCGCCTTGTCGCCTGGCTGAGTGCAATCCTCGACACCGACCCGCGCAGCAGCTATCCGCTGTTTTCCGCCGCCCGGGTTTACGCGGAAAATCCGGATCCGGCGAAGAGCCGCCTCGCGCTCGATTTCGTCTATCGGCAGTACCTGAAGTCGCCAAATACGCGCTGGCCCTGGCTCGCGCACGCCGCGCTCATTGCCAAGCACCGGCTGCGCGATCTGCCGCTCGCCCGCCGCTACGCCGCCGCGATCGACCGCTACACCACCGACCCCAGCGTTCCGTCCTGGGCGCGGCAGATGGAGATTTTCATCCTCGAGGACATGAACGAGCTGGAAGCGGCGAAGATCATGCTCGGCGGGCTATTGGCGAGCGGTCGGGTCACCGATCCGGCGGAAGCGAAGTTCCTGCGCGAAAGGCTCGAGCAGCTCGAAGATCGTTTGCGCGAGCGCTCCAGGCCTTGAGAGACGGAAAGCAAAGAATCGTCGTCACTCCAACACAAATGTCGATTTTTCGACATTCGCCTCGAGCTCAACTCCAATAACACATTGTTTTTACGTATCTATTATCTGGCACGCGAGTTGCGTGTACCGGTTACACCATGTTCCAGAACCGGAGTCACGGTATGAGAAAACAACAGCAAGGCTTCACCTTGGTCGAGATCGCGATCGTGCTGGTCATCATCGGGCTGCTGCTCGGCGGCATCCTGAAAGGCCAGGAGATGATCACCCAGGCCAAGATCAAGAACGTGGTCGCGGATTTCAGCGGCATTTCGGCTGCGTACTACGGCTATCAGGATCGATACCGCGCGATTCCCGGCGACGACTCGAATGCAAACACGCGCTGGGGCGCCACCGCAGGGAACGGGAACGGCGCGGTCGAGGGCAACTACAACAGCACCGCTGCAGCCGACGAATCTCGGACGTGGTGGGACCACCTGCGCCGCGCGGGCTTCGTCGGCGGCTCCGGTGACCAACAACCGTTGAACGCGGTGGTCGGGATGATTGGCGTGCAGACCGGTGATGGCACCATTCTTGGCGGCTTCGCCAGCCTTCTAATGTGCTCGGCGAACCTTCCCGACAAGATTGCAATCGCGGTTGACTCGCAAATGGACGACGGTCTGCCCGGCGCGGGCGCCGTCCGCGGTCAGCTGCAGACGTCCCCCAACCCGGCCCTGGGGGCCGCAGCATCCGCGTACCAAGAAACGGGCTCCAACATCTACGTGCTCTGCCGCCAGATCTAGGGCAGCTCCGAAACTCTTCGCAAGGCCGGCCGCGCGCCGGCCTTTTTCTTTTCTACCCGCCTCGCATCAGTCGCTCCTCTGCTGCCGCCAGTGCCGCGGGTACCCCGAGCAGCACCACCACGTCGCCCGCCTGCAGCGGGCCCGCGTCTTCGCCCGTCAGCCGCGCCTGCACGCCCGGGCGGCGCACCGCGTGCACCTGCGCTTCCATCGCCTCGAGGCCGAGCTCACCGAGCCGCCGTCCGATGCCGTGCGCGCCCGGGGCGAGCGTCACGCCGTGCAGCCGCGGCTGCAGCGCCTCGCTGTCGGCTTCGTCGCTCGCGCCGTGGTACAGGCCACGCAGCAGTCCGTACTGCGCGTCGCGCACCTGGCGCATGCGGCGCACCACCCGGTTTAGCGGTATGCCGACCCAGACCAGGGCGTGCGAGGCGAGCATCAAGCCGGACTCGATCGCCTCGGGTACAACCTCGGACGCACCGGCTGCGGTCAGGCGCTCGATATCCCTTTCCTGTGCCGCTCGCGCAATCACCGCGAGCGTCGGATTCAGCGCGCGCACGTGCGCGAGCACGCGCTCGGCGGCGGGAATATCGGCGAAGGTGATCACCGCAGCGGCCGCCCGCCCGACGCCCGCCGCGATCAGGGATTCGCGCCGCGTGCAGTCGGCGAAAACCACCGAATCGCCCGCGAGCACCGCTTCGCGTACGCGCTCCGGGTCGAGATCGAGCGCGACGTAACGTACCCTCTCGGCTTCGAGCAGCCGCGCCAGGCGCTGGCCGTTGCGGCCATAGCCGAGCACGATCACATGACGCTCGGTCGCCAGCGATTGCACTGCGACCTGATGCAGCTGCAGGGATCGCATCATCCACTCAGAGCGCGCGAAGCGAAGCACGATGCGGTCGCTCGCGGCAATCACGAACGGCGTCGCGAGCATCGACAGGATCATGGCCGCCAGCAGCGCCTGCGCGAACGGCCCGGGCAGCAGGTCGGCATTGCGCACCAGCGCGAAGAGCACGAAGCCGAACTCGCCGCCTTGCGCAAGCGCGAGCGCGGTGCGCAGCGCCGTGCCCGGCGGCGCACCGAAGGCGCGCGCGAG
>Ga0210138_1000014_pt1 | contig 40524 bp, 37 predicted proteins | sample Browns_ThreeSqC__FD_184850 | JGI IMG/M metagenome (GOLD analysis project Ga0210138, IMG submission 184850) | Wetland microbial communities from the San Francisco Bay, California, USA, that impact long-term carbon sequestration -... | ecosystem: Environmental > Aquatic > Marine > Wetlands ... | reverse complement strand
CCGATCACCGAGAGCGAAGTCCCGGAACACGGCCGAGTCTTTCGCTTCTGCCGGGGTCAGGTAGAGCTTCATCTTGATGGCCGCCGAATCCAGTACGGCCCCGGTCTTGAGCAGCTCGATCCACGCCACCGACTGCAGCAGCTCCTCGGCCCGAATCGGACCCTGCTGGCTGGGCTTGGGTTCGATCCAGATGGTGGCTCCGGCGGTGTACTCCGGCTTGAGGAACCGGGTGGCCGTGATGCCCAGCCCGGTGCCGGTAATGATGATCAGGACCACCAGCCACTTGTACCGCCTGAGGGCCGCGATGTATCGGGGCCAATTGACCCCTTCCTCCTCGGGTGCGGGAGCCGCGGGAAGCCCAAATCCACCCCCAAGGCCCTGCGGGACCAGCGGGCCTCCGCTCTCCATGGGAATGGGGTTCGTCAGATTTCCGGCCATGCCTGGGGTGCCTCGGGGTCAACTCGGTGCGTGGTGGGTCGTTGTGCGAAAGCCATGGACCCCGCCATCACGCAAGCCCGATACCGTCTTACGGCCCAACGAATATAGGGCGATTTCGCGCTCCTGTATGGCAGTTGCAGGCGGACCCCGGAGAGGCTGGTGTTGCATGAGCGCCACAGAAGCTGTATATTCGCCACCCCTGCTTGTGGCCTTCGGAAGGCGGAAGTGCTTAAGCCACGCCATAGGCTGTGGTATCAAAGATGCTGGTCATCCCGGCAACGAGGCGCAGTTACAGCACTGCCTTCATCCAAACAGACCACGGTTGCCCTGCCCGGGCGACCCACGGGGGTGCTATGGGATCGTCGATCGCGAACACCGCTCGCCGTTCGGAAGACCCACAGGACGAGACCGGGAACCGCGACCCGTTCTCCATTCCCGCCGACGTCAAAGCCAGCATCCGCATTCTGGTAGTTGACGATGAGCGTACCCTGCGGGAAAGCTGCGCCAGCGTCCTCCAGATGGACGGCTACAACGTCACGCTGGTCGGCCGGGGTGAAGAGGCTATCGAGACGGTGAAGCGGCGAAAGTTCGACATTATCCTTGTTGATCTCTACATGTCCCAGACGTCCGGGATTGAAATCCTCCGCGCCGCACTCACGCATAACCGCGATACCATCGTCGTAGTGATGACCGGGAACCCGAGCGTGACCAGCAGCATCGAGGCGCTGCGCGCGGGGGCCTGGGACTATCTGCCGAAGCCGTTTTCCGCCACCCATCTGCAGGTCCTGATCGGCCGAGCCTCCCACGCGGTCATGGTGGCCCGCGAGACCCGGGACCTCCGGCTGCAGTTGATGAAACAGAATGGGCACAGCGACAAGATCGCGCTGATCGGGATCTCCCCGCTGTTCCGCCAGGCGGTGGACCTGGCCCGGAAGGTCGCGGCCACCGACGCCTCGGTCTTCATCAGCGGGGAGAGCGGGACCGGGAAGGAAGTGATCGCCCAGTTCATCCACCAGCACAGCCGGCGTTCCAGCCGACCGATGGTGCCGATCAACTGTGCCGCCTTGCCGGAGCCCCTTCTGGAGTCCGAAATGTTCGGCCACCGGAAAGGCGCCTTCACCGGGGCCGACCGGGAGAAGCCGGGGCTCCTCGAGACCGCGAACGGCAGCACGCTCTTCCTCGACGAGCTGACCGAGATGTCCCAGGCGCTTCAGGCGAAGTTGCTTCGGGTCATTCAGGATGGCGTGGTCCGCCGGGTCGGGAGCGAGCAGCAGGATGCGGTGGTGGACGTGCGCTTCATCTCCGCCACCAACCGCGATCCCCAGGAGGCGGTCAACGCGGGCGCGTTGCGGGGCGACCTGTTCTACCGGCTCCGCGTCGTCCCGATCAAGCTGCCGCCCCTGCGCAAGCGCCCGGAGGACATTCCGCTCCTGGCCAATCATTTCCTTACCTATTACTGGCAGCGCCACCGGCAGATGGGCGATCGTGCCCCGCGACTGAGCGAGGCCAGCATCGGCTTCCTGCGCTCCCGGCCCTGGCGCGGGAATGTGCGCGAGCTGCAGAACGTGATCGAGCACGTAGCCGTCTTGTCGGAGCCCGATCAGGTCATTCAGCCCAACGATATCCCGATCTACGATGACGCCACCGACTGGTCAGGCGAGGGGACCCTTCCTTCGGGATTGCTGGATGAGGCCTTTCATCCGGCCAAGGACCGCCTCGTTGCCCAGTTCGAGAAGGAATACCTCGGCCGACTGGTCGGACGGGCCGGTGGCAACATGTCCAAGGCGGCCCGGCTTGCCAACATCGATCGGACCACGCTCTATCGATTGATGGACAAGCACAGCTTCCATCGAGACGAGGCCGCGGAGCCTCCGGCTTGAGCGGCGACCGTTTGAGCTGGTCGCCGTCGGAGCCGACCGGTCGCGCCGCCCCCGCCTCCGCTTCTGTACCCGGCGGTTCGGCGCTTCCTCCTCGCCCCTCACCAGTTCGCCCCGGAGGCGCCTCCACCCCTGATGGGCCGTCGTGGGTTTGGGAGTCCCTCCAGGACGCTGTGGCCCGGGTCGATTCCGGGTGGCACCAGTTGGCCGGGGACGCGCCTCTCCAGGAGGAGGTCCGCACCAACCTGACCCTGCTCCACGAGGCCCTTCAGCAGGCGGTGTCGGGAGGCGACCTGCCCGCCTTGCCCAGGTCGGTCCTGACTCGTCGGCTGCTCGAGCTGATCCGCCGTTCGCTCCTCGATCGATTCCGTGAATTGCCCGCAGCCCCCGATCCCGCCCAGCTGCTGCGCCTCCTGGTCGCGATCGAGCGGGTCCACCAGGTGGTGGAGCCCGATTGGGCTCAGCATTTCGCCGACCGGCTCTCCGGACCCGACGGGATGGAGTTGGTGGTAGAGGTCGCGCACGACCTTCGCTCTCCCCTCACTTCCATTCTGTTCCTGGCGGAGACTCTCCAACGAGGCCGTAGCGGGACGATCAACCAGGTCCAGGAGCGTCAGCTCGGTTTGATCTACAGCGCGGCCTTCGGGCTGAGCGCCCTCGCCAGCGACGTGATCGAGTTGGCCCGGGGTGGGGACCGGCTGGTGGACCTCGACCCGATTCCCTTCTCGATCCGGGATATCGTCGAATCGGTGCGCGACATCGTCCAGCCCATCGCGGAAGAGAAGGGGTTGACCGTCCGATTGGCGTCACCCGAATCCGACTTCCGGGTCGGGCATCCGGTCGCGCTGAGCCGCGTCCTCCTCAACCTCACGACCAACGCGCTCAAGTTCACGGACGAGGGTTACGTCGAAGTGGCTTGTCGGGAGATTTCCCCGACCACGGTGGAGTTCTCGGTGCGGGATACCGGCCGCGGGATTCCTCCGCAGGCCATGCTGACCCTCTTCGAGCCCTTCCGTCGGCGACACAAGGAGGGGGAATACGCCTTTTCAGGCGCGGGCCTCGGGCTCTCCATCTGCCGCAAACTGGTGGAGGCGATGCATTCGAATCTGCTGGTCGAGACGGCGCCCGAAACGGGCACCCGCTTCTATTTCGAGCTTGACCTTCCGCTGGCCACTCAGCTCTAGCCCACGGGCCGGGCACTCTCACGACGGCCGATGACCCGACTGCTCCACGTCGTAGGCGCCAGACCCAATTTCATGAAGGTCGCGCCCGTGCTTCGGGCCGGCACTGCCAGAGGGGTCTCGCAGTGCCTGGTCCATACCGGGCAGCACTACGACGCCTCCATGAGCGATAGCTTCTTCCGGGACCTGGATCTCCCCAGCCCCGACGTCAATCTCGAAGTGGGGTCGGCCTCGCACGCCGTGCAAACCGGACGGATCATGATCGAGTTCGAGCCGGTGCTGGAGCAGATGGCCCCGTCGTGGGTGGTGGTCTATGGCGACGTCAACTCGACGGTGGCCTGCGCCCTGGTCGGGGCCAAGAGGGGAGTGCGGGTCGCCCATGTCGAAGCGGGGCTGCGGAGCCACGATCGGACCATGCCGGAGGAGTTCAACCGGGTCCTCACCGATCAGCTGGCCGATCTCTGTCTCACCCCCAGCCGGGACGCCGACCGACATCTCCGTGCCGAGGGGATCCCCGATTCCCGGGTCCGGTTCGTGGGAAACGTGATGGTGGATACCCTGCTGCACCTGCGGGAGCGGGCCCGAGCTCTGCGGGCGCCCGAGTCCCACGGGGTCTCGGGGAAACCGTACGCGTTCGTGACCCTGCATCGTCCCTCCAACGTCGACGACCCTGCGACCCTGGCCGAGCTGCTTCGCGGTCTCGACGATCTGGCGGAGAGGATGCCGGTGCTGTTTCCCATCCATCCCAGGACCCGCCGACGTTTGACTGAATTCGCACTCGAGCACCTGGCCAGACGGGTAACCCTGCTGGAACCCCTCAGCTATCTGGAGTCCCTCTCCCTCGTGGACCGCTCGGCCCTGGTACTCACCGACTCCGGTGGGCTTCAGGAGGAGACGACGGTCCTGGGAATTCCCTGTCTCACCGCCCGGCCCAACACCGAGCGGCCGGTGACCGTATCCGAGGGAACCAACCGCCTCGTTGCCTCGACCCGCGAGGCCATCGGGCGGGCGGTCGACGAGGTCCTGACCCGGCTCCGCGACGGGGGGTTTCGCCCTTCCCGGCCTGAGGGGTGGGACGGACGTGCCGCGGAGCGCGTAGTCGAGGCGTTGCTCGGCGCCCCGTAGCCTCGGTAGATTGAGCGCACGACCCCAGGAGACTTGCCAGGCGCTGGAGCCTCCGGTCGGGCTTCCCCGTGTGAGGCTCGGCCCGGACGGCTCCGGTTCCGGCGGCTCCGGTTCGCCTAACATGACAAGAGCTCTCCCGAAGGAGGGTTCGGAGCCCTGGCCCCAGTGATCAAACCTCCCTTGCGTTTGCCGCGCGCGGGTGACGTGCCTGTGCACGCGCCCAATGCCGCCCTCCTGATCGATTTCGACAACGTCACCCTCGGTATCCGATCGGACCTCACGAAGGAACTGAAGAACCTCCTCAACAGCGACATCATCAAGGGGAAGGTGAGCGTCCAGCGGGCCTACGCGGACTGGCGGCGCTACCCGCAGTACATCGTCCCCCTCTCGGAATCCTCGATCGACCTGATCTTCGCGCCGGCGTTCGGGACCAACAAGAAGAACGCCACCGACATTCGTCTGGCCATCGACGCGATGGAGCTGGTCTTCACCCGCCCCGAGATCGGGACGTTCATCCTGCTCTCGGGGGATAGCGACTTCAGCTCGATGGTGATCAAGCTGAAGGAGTACGGGAAGTACGTGATCGGGGTGGGCATCCGGGAATCGGCCAGCGACCTGCTGATCCAGAACTGCGACGAGTACTACTCCTACAGCGATCTCGCGGGCCTGACCAAGGAAGCTGAGAAGCCTTCTACCCAGCGGGATCCCTGGGAGCTGGTGCGGGAAGCGGTCGATGCCATGGTCCGCAACGGCGACGTGATGCGTTCGGACCGGCTCAAGCAGGTGATGCAGCAGATCGATCCCAACTTCGACGAGAAGAACGCCGGCTACAACCGGTTCAGTAAGTTCGTCGTCGAGGCCGGGAATCGCGGGTTGCTCCGGATCACCAAGCTCGATAACGGCCAGTACGAGGTGGGCGCCGGGGAAGCCAGCCCAGGACTTCCCCCGGCGCCCGAGGAACCGCGCGAAGAGGCCGCGGGGTCCGGTCGTGGTCGGGCCAGGGGACGGGGGCGCCGGGGACGGGGTGGGCGACCCGAGCGCGCTCCGGAAGCGGCGGCGGAGCGGGCGCAGGGCGGCCTGACGCTGGCCCAGGCCTTCGACCTCATGCGGCGAGCCTTGAGCGAGCTCCCCTCACCGACCGGCCACGAAGCGTTGCGACACCGGATGGCGTCGCTGTTTGGGCGACAGGATTCTTTGCTCGAGCCGGCGCGCTTCGCTCGCCTGCTCCGACAGGCCCACGACGCCGAGGTGGCGGACGTGCGTAAGGTCGGCGACAACGAGTATGAGGTGGAAAGCCGGGCCGGGGCGGCTCATCCTCCCGCCGTTGCGCGTCCCACTCCTCCGCCCGCTCCCACGCCCGAGGCGAGTCCGGCGGACCAGTCGCCGGCGCCCGCCGCCGCTACCCTTCCTCTGGGTGATGGCCATCGGCTGGGCCTGGGGTTCCGCCGCGGTTCCCGGATGCCGGCCGCTCGCCCCGAAATCCCTCTGGTTGGCGTGATCAGCATGGCCGAGGGAGCGGAGCCGGTTTCTGAGGGGAAGGCCGCCGGTCGTCGGCCTGGTGGCGGTGGCCGGGGAGCTCGGAAGGAGGCGGGGACAGGGGCGGCCGCCGATGGGGCAACGCAACGGAGGCGGCCCCGCAGGCGCGCTCCGAAGAAAAAGGCGGAGTGACCCACCGGCCGCTGCTGCCCGGTTTCTTCGCCCGTCCGGCCGACCAGGTGGCGCCCGATCTCTTGGGCGCCACCATCGTTTCCCGGATCGGACCGCGACCGACCAGCGGCAGGATCGTCGAGACCGAGGCCTACCTGGGTCGGGTGGACCCGGCTTCCCACGGGTACCGGCTTCGGCGTCACGCCCGTAACGAAGCGCTCTACGGCCCCGCAGGGTCCTGGTACGTCTATCTGTCCTATGGCGTGCACTGGTGCATCAATCTGGTCTGCGGTCCCCCGGGAGAGGGTCAGGCCGTGCTGATTCGGGCCCTCGATCCCCTGGAGGGCATTCCGATCATGCGCCGCCGTCGAGGCCGCGAGGCGGAGCAGGATCTGTGTTCCGGGCCCGGGAAGCTTTCTCAGGCGCTCGGAGTATCGCTAATTGTGAACGGAGTGCTGATGCCGAAGAGCCGGCTTACGGTCCACCCGGGGCTGGAGGTACCGACTAGGGGGATCCGGCGGACACCGCGGATAGGGATAACGAAAGCGGTGGATTGGCCACTTCGCTTCCTTCTCGCGAAGTTGGCCGACCCACCGCAAGGCCGGCGTAGAGCCTGAGGGCTATGCCTCAGTAACCTCCGCCGCTCACCCCTTCCTTCGAGCTCCCCAGGCTGACCCGCATGCCGGCGGAGAAATTGAAGGGCGGGCCACCCGCCAGCAGCTTATCGCCGCCCGGTGAGGTCATGACCTGGCCTTGCCCGAAGATCGCGAATCCCTTCACCCGGATCTGCACGCCCGCAAGCGCCGTCCCGGCACCATAGCTACCGCGGCTGTTCGCCTCAGCCTCAGCGGCGGCCTGATCGGCCGGGGTCACGAATGGGCCTGTGGGGTATTCCTTGACCGTGTGAAGCAGGGTGAATCCGACGCCCAGGTAGGGCTGTACGTTGCCGTAGATGGGGAAGGCCATCAGTATGGCTGAATAAGTCCGGACGTCGTGGAAAATCACCTGCCGAACGCCGCCCGAAGCCGTGGCATCCGGGTAGGCGCTCTGCTGATCGCAGTTGCCCCAGAGAGCGCAGGTGAAGCCCTGATCGATTGAGAGCAGGAGGCCGGTCCGACGCGCCTTGATCAATGTGTGGATACCGACGGACGGGACCGTTCCGTAGGTCTGCACCGGTGTCTCGAACCCGAGCACCCCGATCTGGGCACCGATGTACCACCGGAAGTTGTCCGACGATGGCTTCTCCTGGGCGTCCAACCCGCGGAGGGCGGCCAAAGCAACCAGCGCCACCACAGCCAAGGAGCGGTTGAGGATACGCATCAGATTACCTCCTCCAGTGTGTCGGCGCCGGCTCCTCCGGCGCATGGCGGTGCGCTTCCATGGGCGGCTTGGTGAGGCCAAGCCATCTATTTCGGTCGGTTGATCGGCGCCAGGGAAGCCGGACGCCAGACTGGACCCCCCGAAAATAGGAATAACTGGGGAAAAATGCGAGACCCTATGGGCCACCCGGCCCAAAGCTAGTCCCTTTTTCCACTAGTGTTTGGACGCTAGAACTACCAAACTACTTGAGGTCCAAGCAAGTCCCGTGCACAAATCTTGCCGAAGAAAAACCGAACCCACGGAATGTCTTGGAAAGCATTGCAGCTAGATGAGGTGGAGCTGACGGCCGACCCGGGCCATGGCGTCCAACGCCTGGTCGAGGTCCGCCCGGGTATGCGCCGCGGAGATCTGGCAGCGAATCCGGGCTTGTCCCTGCGGCACCACCGGATACCCGAATCCGGTCACGAACACCCCTTCGGCCAGTAGCAACTCGCTCATCCGGATGGCCTTGGCAGTATCCCCCAGGATGACTGGAACGATCGGTGTCTCTCCCGGGAGGGGCTTGAACCCCAGGGCGAGCAGCCGGCTACGGAAGTAGTCTGCCTGGGCGCGCAGCGTGGCCACACGCTCGGGGTGGGCCTCCAGGTACTCGATGGCAGCCAGACTGCTCGCCGCGACCGTGGGAGGGAGGCCGTTGGAGAACAATTGCGGTCTGGCGCGTTGCGTCAGGTAGTCGCAGACCGCCTTGGACGAGGCCGCGAATCCGCCGGCAGCGCCACCGAGAGCCTTCCCCAGAGTCGAGGTGATGATGTCCACGCGGCCCAACATCCCGAAGTGTTCGGCAGTGCCGCGCCCCGTGGCTCCCAGCACTCCGGTCGCGTGGGAATCATCGACGACCAGCAGCGCCTCGTGCTTGCGGCAAAGCTCGGCCAGGTCGGGCAACGGCGCGATCGCCCCTTCCATCGAGAAGATCCCGTCCGTCACCACCATTTTCACCCGGCGCGCTCGCGCCGCCGTGAGCTTGGTTTCCAGGTCCGAGAGGTCGGCGTGTTTGTAGACCCCGGTTTCGCAACGGGTAATCGCCTTGGCCAGGCGAACCCCGTCGATGATGCTGGCATGATTGAACTGGTCGCTGAGAATCAGGTCGTTCTCGCCGAGCAGGGTCGCGGGGACCGCCTCGTTGGCGTTCCAGCAGCTCACGAAGCTCAGGCTCGCCTCGGTGCCCACCAGACGGGCACACGCCCCTTCCAGATCCCGATGAATTGAGAAGGTCCCGCAGATGAACCGTACCGAGGCGGTTCCCGCTCCGTAGCGATCCAGTGCGGCCTTCCCCGCCGCGACCACCTCGGGTTGGTTGGAGAGGCCCAGGTAATTGTTGGACGAAAGGACGATGACCTCCCCGCGTCCCTCCATGGTGACGCGCGGGCCCTGGGGGCTGGTGAGGTAGTTGAGCCGCTTGTAGACGCCATCGCGCTGGAATCCTTCCAGCTCCTCGGCCAGGCGCCGCTCCAGAAACGAGGTCATTCCGCCACCTCCAGAATGACCTTCCCGGCCTTGCCGTCCTTGATCACCTGGATCGCTTCTCCGATCTGGTGAAGGCCGAAACGGTGCGTGATGACCGGTCGCGGATTCAAGAGGCCGGCTCCCAGGAAGCGAAACATCTGTTGCCAGGTCTGATACATCAGGCGGCCGGTCACGCCGTAGAGCGTCACCCCCTTGAAGATCACGTCGCGGGCGAAGTCCACCTCGGTAGTCTGACTCGGAGTGCCGAGCAGGTTGATGCGTCCGCCGGGGCGCACGGCCGCGAACGCCTGCCGGTGGCCCTCGGGATGGCCGCTCATTTCGCACACGAGGTCGGCCCCTTCTCCTCCGGTCAGTTCGCGGACCCGCGCCGCCACATCGTCGGTGGCGGGATTGAGGGTGGCGTGTGCTCCCATCGTCCGGGCGATATCGAGACGCTTGGGGTTCAGGTCGCTGGCGATCACCAGAGATGCCCCGGCCGCTCTCGCCACGCCAACGGCGAAGCACCCGATGGGGCCGCACCCCACGATCAGGACCGTGCTCCCCGGCACTTCGGCCTTGAGCACGGTGTGGAACGCGTTGCCCAGCGGATCCATGATGGCGCCGATCTCGGTGGGGATCCCGTCGAGGCGCATCACGTTGCTCGCCGGCATGGCGATGTACTCGGCGAAGGCGCCGTCCCGGTCCACGCCAATGATCCTGGTCCGGACGCACACATGAGCGTCCCCGCTCCGACAGGGGCGGCAATGACCGCAGACGATGTGGCCCTCGGCGGTCACCCGGTCTCCGACGGAGAGGAGCCCGCCGGTCCCGGCTTCAGGGCCCACTTCGGCAATGGTGCCGGCGAACTCGTGCCCCACGACTACCGGGGGCCGGAGCCGAGCCGAGGCCCAGGCATCCCACTCCCAGATGTGGACGTCGGTTCCGCAGACGCCGGCGTGCTGCACCTTGATGAGCACCTCGTTGGCGCCAATGCGCGGCCGCGGGACGTCGCGCAGGACCATCCCGGGACCGGGGGCCTCCTTAACGAGAGCGCGCATCGAGCTCCGTACCAGGCTTCTCCGCAGTTCCTTCGGCGTGCTCGGACACCGCGGTCGCAGTGAAGCTGTCGTTGGGCGACATGGTGAGTCGGAAATTGTCGAAAAACGGGACTGGGGACCTCGAATATAGTCCCCTCTCCACGCGGCAGAAGGCCACGCTGAGGCCTGCGGCGGTTTATGGCAGGGGTGCTGGACTACGTTCCTGGCCGTATGGTCGGCCTGGAGATCGACAGGCGGGGATGGACGACGCTCAACCTACTCGTTGTGGCTGACCGGGGTTCTCCGGTGCCACGGCTCCGACTCGTCTCGCTGATCCTCGGCCCACATATAGGCCCAGATGACCGCGGGCCGCTTCTTTGGCTCAGCGTTGTGAATGATGATTCCGAACGGCGATTCCTGAGGCGACATCGGCAAACTGGTCACGGTGCTCTCCGCCTTGAGGTGTTAAGGGGCAGCCCCTTATAGGGGCACCAGTCGTGCCGTATTGCGGTAATTTGTAAGCTATTCTGTTACAGAGACTTCGATGATTGGCGACTGCTGGAGTGTGTCCTTACGACACGCAGGAAGTCGTCTCCGACTGACACACCGGCTTGGTAAGCAGCACGCCCAGCGACTTGGTGCCACTGCGTCGTCTGGTGGGCTTGGGAGTCTCGCGGGACCAATCGGGATAGAGCGTCAGGAAGGCCTCGGGAACGAAGGCCCGCAGCCCGGGCACGATGATATGGACCCCGCCATCCACGGTGGAACTCTGGAGGGACCGGATCATCGACTGGCGGTCGCGTGCGGTAATTTGCTGGAGGGAGCCCGCATCCATCACCACTAGATGGGCGGAGCCATCGAGCTCGGGCAGCCAATGCCCCAGCTGGGCAACGTAGGCCGCAAACTGCTCCGCGAGGGATTCCGTGATCATGCGCGACTCGACCCGCTCCACGCAGGCCAGGTCTCCGGCGATGAAGGTCACCGCCATGTCGCACGCCGCGAGGAGGTAGGCGTAGCACTCCGCACCGGCGCCGATTACCACCGCCGTGTCATGCGGCTCGATTCGGGGAAGGAGAAGACTGACCGGGCACCGCTGGTCGATTCCCCAGTGGGTCGGTGACTGCTGGGCGGCCCGGACGGCCCGGTACTGGGAGGCCCACTGTCGGTACGGCTTGAGGCCGAGACGCCGCCAGATCATGCGATCCACGGTGTCCTGCATGAGCACTTCGGTCAGCAGGAACTGCCCCTCGACGGTTGCCTCCAGCTCGGCGACGGCTTCATCCCCGATTCTGAGCAGTTCGTCTCGCGGGAGGGAGTTCTTGTAACCCTCGATGCGCTGCAGGATGTACTCCTGCCAGCGTTGCCGAAGGGAAGGGGGTGGCCGGCGGCGGCGGAGGTGCTGGACCTCGCGGGCAGTCAGCATGACTCGATGGACACCACGCTCTGATGAAGGCTCAGGCCCCTCAAGGGCCTGAGATTGGCTGATCGGGAATAGCGGGCGGCCCCGCTGCCATCCAAACTCATATCCCCCCTCCGCGCTGTCAACGCATTAATCGGCTCTTAATACCGCTCCCTTGAGATATCCGGTCTCCGGAATGGTCAGAATCTCGGGGTGATCCGCCCCCTGGCTCGTCCGCAGGACCAGCCGGCAGCGGCGCCCACTGTCCGCCGCCGCCTCCCGTAGCATGGCGTCGAAATCGTCGGTGCGGACGTGGAAGGAACAGGAGGCGGTGAAGAGGGTCCCCCCCGGGGACAGGAGTCGGAGTGCGCGGAGGTTGAGCTCCTTGTAGCCGCGGAGCGCCTGGGGGACCGCGCTCTTGTTGCGTGCAAAGGCCGGCGGATCCAGCACGATCACGTCGAACCGGCGCCGCTCGCGCTCATACGCCCTGAGCGCCTCGAAGGCATCCCGCTCCACCCAATCGATGTTGGTGAGTCCATTGAGGGCGGCGTTTCGCCGGGCTCTGGTGAGGGCCTCCTGGCTGGTGTCGAGCGCAGTCACGCGGCCGGCATTCAGCGCGAGGTGCAGGGCGAAGCTGCCATGGTAGGTGAAGCAATCGAGGGCGCTGCCACTGCTCGGGACCCAGGAGCCGGCCAGCAGGCGATTGGGTCGTTGATCCAGGAAGGCGCCGGTCTTCTGGCCGGACCAGGGAGCCGCGAGGTAACGCACTGGCCCCTCTCGAATCTCGATTTCCTCGGGGACCGCGCCGTAGGCGAGGACGATCTCCTCAGGCAATCCCTCATGGCGGCGCACCGGGACGTCGTGGCGGAAGAGCACGCCCTCGGGGCCGAGCACGGCGACTAGGGCCTCGAGCACGGTACCCCGCATGGACTCGAGGCCCGCCGACAGCAACATCGCGACGACCCAGCGATCGTAGCGATCCACCACCAGCGAGGGGAGGCCGTCTCCCTCGGCGTGGACCACTCGGTACGCGGTAGCGTTGAGGTCGCCGCGTCGGGCCAGGCACTCGCGGAACCGCCCTTCCCACCAGGCGGCGTCGACCGGTCGCGCCGACCGCTCCAGCAGCCTGAGTCGAATTTCGGATTTCGGGGAATAGAGGGCCTGGCCGAGAAGCTTTCCGCGACCGTCCACTACCCGGACAAGCCCCGCTTCCGAGGGGTGGTCGCGCACATCGCTCCGGTAGATCCAGGGGTGTCCCCGGGTCCAGCGGGCGGCGCCTCGAGCGGTGACCCGAACCGTCACCAGACTCATCGAGATCAGCGCTGGGAGGGCGCCGCGCGCTCCGGCCGCAGCGTCTTGGCTTCCCTCAAATAGCAGTGCTTGATTTCCGCGCGGGTACGGTTGCTGTAGGCATGAACCAGGACGCGGATGCAGCGGGGGACCGAATCCGGGACCGGAATCTCGGTGGCGTGCAGGATGGCCACCTGATCCCACCCGAGACGCCGGGCGGCCCGGGCGGGGAAGGTGGCGGTGAGATCGGTCGTCACGGTGAACAGGGCGCTTACGATGCCCTCCGGTTCCAGGTCATTGGCCTCGATCAACGCCCGGACCAGCTCCTCCGTGGCGGCCAGGATTTCCTCGGCATCGTTGTGCTCCACCGTGGTGGCGCCACGGAACCCCATCAAGTGTAGCTTCGGTATGGAAGACATGGCCCCCAATCTAGCGCAACACGTTCGGCTCATGCTGGTGACGGACGATGGGCTGCTCCAGGGGAAGGATCCGGTGGCGGCGTGCCTGGCGGCGGAGCGGGGCGGCGTCTCCTGCGTACAGCTCCGTCTCAAGCGTGGCTCCAGCCGGGACCTGGTCGCCCTCGCCCGGGCGCTACGGGCGGCCCTCACCGTGCCCCTCATCATCAACGACCGGCCCGACGTCGCAGGGGCCGTTGGCAGTGGGGTTCACCTGGGGCCAGACGACGTGGCCGTCCCTCTCGCGCGCTCGGTGCTGGGCGCGGGTGCGGTGATCGGCGCTTCGGTCGGGGACGAGGACGAAGCCGAGCGGGCTCGCGACGCGGACTACTGGGGGGTTGGTCCCTGGCGGACCACGAGCACCAAATCGGACGCTGGTCCCTCACTGGGAGCCGAGGGGTTCAGGCGTCTGGTGGCCCTGGCCGGCGGGCGACCGTGTCTGGCTATCGGGGGAGTGAAGCCCGAGGACGTCGTGGAGGTTCGCAGAGCCGGCGGCGCGGGTGTGGCGGTGGCGTCCGGCATTCTCGCGGCGGATGACATCGAGGCGGCCGCGCAGCGCTATGCCGCCCAGCCCTGGTAGCGAGCCGAAGCTAGCGCCCGGGACTCCGGGCGGCGGCTTTCTGCTGCTTCCGGACCTTCGCCACCGCCGCCTGATGTTCGGAGCCGGTCTTGCTGAAGATGTGGTACCCGTCCGAGCCGGCGACGAAGTACAAGTAGGGGACCTGGGCGGGATAGAGCGCGGCGTGCAGGCTCAGGCGCCCCGGAGAATTGATCGGCCCGGGGGGCAATCCGGGATGAAGATAGGTGTTGTACTTGGAAGGGGTCGCGTAGTCCTTGTAGTAGAGCCGCAGCTTTCGGGCGCCGGTCTTCTGCAGGATGGCGTACTGCACCGTGGGATCGGCCTGCAGGAGCATGCGGCGATGGAGCCGGTTGAGGTAGACTCCCGCGATGATCGGCCGCTCTTCATCGTGCCGCGCTTCCCCCTCGACGATCGAGGCCAGGGTGACGACCTGCGTCATGCCGAGGCGCAGGAAGTCCATCTGGGAGCGCCATTCGGGCGACCACTGGCTCTGGAACTGCCGTATCATCACGCGCACCAGCTCTCTGGCGGTGATCCCTTCCGGCACCAGGTAGGTCTCGGGGAGGAGAAAGCCTTCCGCCGTGGCGGTGGGGAGACCCAATGCCGCCAGGGCGGTGGAATCGGTGGCCGCGGCCAGGAAGGCGTCGCGAGAGACCTGTAGCTTCTCCTCGGCGAGCGGCGCGATCTCCATCAGGGCGAGTCCCTCGGGAACCGTAAAGCGCACCATTTGAATCCGGCCCTCGGCCAGGATGGTGAGGACCTCCCACTGACTGGTTCCCGGGGTGAAGGCATAGACCCCGGCCTGGATCCCGCGCTCGACCCCCCGAAGCCGAGCCAGCAAAATGAAAGCCGCCTTGGAGCGCACGACCTGGTGCGACACCAGGCTGTCCGCCACTTGGGAGAATCGAGCGCCGGCCGGGACCACGATCCGGACCAGTGGGCCGGAGGGTGGCGGGCCGCATGCGGCAGCGACCAGCAGGGCGAGCACGGCAGTGCGGCGAATCACGTTACTCCACCCCTGGCGTGATCCAGATAACCCTGGAGCACCACGGCGGCGGCCAGAGCATCCACGTCGCCTCGGCGACCGCGCGTGCTGCCGCCGCCTTCCCGGATGGCACTCAGCGCGCGCGCGGTGCTGAGGCGCTCGTCCCAAAGCTCGAGGGGGAGGCCGGTCCGCTCCGCGACGATGCGTCCCATCTCGCGGGCGGCTTCAGTCCCGGGGGACTCGCCACCTTCGAGTGTGAGCGGGAGTCCCACGACCAGTCCCACCGGCTTGTGCTCGCGCACCAGGAGGAGCAGGCGAGGCATGGGCAGTCGCTTGCCGGGTCGGCGGGTAAGGGTTTCGAGCGGGCTGGCGAGGGTCTGAGATTCGTCGCTCAGGGCGAGACCGATGCGTCGCTCGCCCCAGTCGAGGGCCAACAGGCGACCGGCGGTCGGCAATGATGCCATGCGGAGCTGGGTGGAAGGTCCGTCTCGAACTATAAACGGGGGGCCCCGGTGTCTCGGAGCCCCCCGTTCCGATCATCGACCCCGACGGATCACTACTGCGCCATGGTGGCGAAGAATTCCTTGTTGTTCTTGGTTCGCTTCATGCGCTCCAGGAGGAATTCCAGCGCTTCCACCGGAGGCATGTCGGCCAGGAAGTTCCGGAGCAGGTAGACGCGGTTGAGCTCGTCCTTGTCCATGAGGAGCTCTTCCTTCCGCGTCGAGGTCCGCTGGATGTCGATCGCGGGATAGATGCGCCGGTCGGCGAGCCGCCGGTCCAGGACCAGCTCCATGTTGCCGGTGCCCTTGAACTCTTCGAAGATCACCTCGTCCATCCGGCTGCCGGTGTCGATCAGGGCGGTGGCAATGATCGTGAGACTGCCTCCGCCGTCGATGTTCCGGGCCGCGCCGAAGAACCGCTTGGGCTTCTGCAGCGCGTTGGCGTCGACACCACCCGAGAGGATCTTGCCGGAGTGCGGCACGACCACGTTGTGGGCCCGGGCCAGGCGGGTGATGCTGTCCAGCAGGATGACTACGTCCCGGCCATGCTCCACCAGGCGGCGCGACTTCTCGATCACCATGTCGGCCACCTGCACGTGCCGGTCGGCCGGCTCGTCGAAGGTCGAGGAAATCACCTCGGCCTTGACGTTTTCCTGCATGTCGGTGACCTCTTCAGGCCGCTCGTCGATCAGGAGCACGATCAGCACGCACTCCGGGTGGTTCTCGCTGATCGCGTTGGCCAGCTTCTGAAGCAAAATCGTTTTCCCGGCCTTCGGCGGGGCTACGATCAGGCCGCGCTGCCCTTTCCCGATGGGGGAAAGGAGGTCCACGACGCGCATCGAGAGATCCGGCGTCTTCCGCTCGAGGCGGATCCGCTGGTCCGGGTAGCGCGGCTTGAGGTTGTCGAAGGCGATCCGGTGCTTGGTCTTCTCCGGCTCCTCGAAGTTGACGCTCTCAACCTTGAGGAGGGCCAGGTATCGCTCCCCCTCCTTGGGGGGCCGCACCTGACCCATGACCGTGTCTCCGGTCCGCAGGTCGAACCGTTTGATCTGGCTGGGCGAGACGTAGATATCGTCGGGGCCGTACAGGTAATTCCAGTCCTGGCTGCGGAGGAACCCGTAACCTTCGGGCAGAATTTCGAGGACTCCTTCGCCCCGGATGACGGTGTCCTGGTCGAGGAGGGTTTGCTCGATCCGGAAGATGAGATCCTGCTTCCGAAGCCCCGAGTAGTTGGAGATGTTGAGCTGTTCGGCCAGCGTGTGCAGTTCGGCGACGGACTTTTGCTTTAACTCAGCGATGTCCACAGGCGTGGAACTCCATGCAGAGGGACCCCACCGGCGATTCGATGGGTGTGGGAGGAGGCGCGGCTAGAAAACCGAAACGTTATTGGTATATGTCGGGCTTGCTCCGCAGAGCAGAGCAAACGAGGAATAGGAGCGTGCCGGGGAATTGCCTGGGATGCCTGGAAGTGCCCCAGTATAGGAACGAAACGGTGGCGCCGTCAAGTGCGTTTCGCCGCGGGTGGTGGCCCACGCCGGCAGCCCGGCCAGCGTGGCCCGAACGAATCCGGTAGGTCCGGTGGGTGAGCACTTTCGACCGATCTCCCCACTATTGCGTAAGTCTATTGAAATCGTATATTTACACAGTACCAGCCTGGTGCAGGCCAGAGACCACCATCGGTCCACCCCGACCGGAGCGCACCGGATGGCAGTACAGCCGCTTCGCAGTCCCGCACATGATCCACGCGATCCTGTCATCCACGATCTCCCGCCGCTCCGCTTCGAAGGCCAACTAGTCAGTGTCCGCTTGAGTCTCCGACTTGGTGATCAGGGCGACTGGCGCGGCCGGTTCCTCTTCGCCGATCCCGGGGGACAGCGCGAGACGGCCGAGATCATATGCGCGCGCTCCGAGCAGGACCTCTGGGAGTCGGTGCGAGGCCTGGGTGAGCATCACCTTCGCGATCTCTATCGTTCGGTCGGCTGAGGGCCCATTGATGACTACCGAGGAACGCGTTCACAAGCTGCGGCACGATCTGTCCAATCCGCTCGCGGGCATCCTGGCTGAGACCCAGCTGTTGCTGCTCAACGAATCCCGCCTCGACCCCGAGACGTTGAGCAGTCTTCGCGAGATTGAAGCGCTCGCGATCCGGATGCGCGGGATCCTTCGAGACACCTAAGCACTCCAGGCCGGCCCGGCGTCCGCCGGGCCGCGATGTTCCCTGCCGCCGTCACTGCCTGAAGGCAATCCCCGCCGGCGATCCCGGCCCCTACCGTCCCCGGCAACGTCCTGCCACATTCCTCCCCGACGGAATCTCAGGGGAGAATCGTGACGTTGATCTGGCTGGACGGACAATGGTGTGACCAGGCGAGCGCGAAGATCTCGGTCTTCGATCACGGCCTCCTCTATGGGGACGGGATCTTCGAAGGGATGCGCGTCTACCAGGGCAAGACCTTCAAGCTGAAGGAGCACGTCGACCGCCTCTTCGACTCGGCCCATGCCATCGCGCTGAAGATACCGATGACCAAGGCGGAGGTGATCGCCGTGACGGAGGAGGGTGTCCGGCGCTCAGGGCTGAAGGACGCGTATCTGCGTCACGTGGTTACCCGCGGGGTGGGGGATCTCGGTCTCGATCCCCGGAAGTGCCCCAAGCCGACCGTATTCATCGTCTTCGATACCATCAAGCTCTGGCCCCCGGAGCGCTACGAACAGGGCTTGACCGTGATGACGGCGGGGACGCCGATCCCGCACAAGGAAGCGCTCTCTCCGCGGGTGAAGTCCCTGAACTACCTCTGCCACATTCTGGCGAAGATCGAAGGGAACGCTGCCGGGGCGGACGAGATCCTCTTGATGGACAGCGCCGGATACGTGGCCGAGGCCTCGGGTCAGAATCTGTTCGTCCTCAAAGACCGGGTGTTGATGACCCCGCCGGCCTGGGCGGGCATTCTCAAGGGGATCACGCGCGATGTCGTCATGGAGATCGCGCAGGCCGCGGGATACCAGGTGCGGGAAACCCTGCTCAACCGCTACGACGTGTATACGGCTGACGAAGCTTTCTTCACGGGCACCGCCACCGAGATCGCCCCGATCCGCGCCGTCGACGGCCGCGCGATCGGTGCCGGGAAGGCTGGCCCCATCACCCTGGACATTCTGGCCCGCTTCCGGAAATACACCCAAGCGGCGTAGCCCCGCCGGCAACGGCCCCAATTCCTCGTGACCCACCTGGCCATCATGCTGAGGGCCCCTCGGCACGGTCTCATGAAGGCACAATTGACGGCGGACATCGGGGAGCGGCACGCGCTGCGACTGTACCGGATCCTCGCGGCGCGCACCTTGGACGCCGTCAGCGCCATGGACGGCCGGGTGGTCATCTGGTACACGCCCCCCGAGGCGCGGGCCGAAATGGAGCGGTGGATCGGGGCCGGTTGGGACCTGCGACCCCAGGCGTCGGGGCATCAAGGCCCCCGGCTGGCCGCCGCGGCCCGCGCGGTTCCGCGAGGCGAGAAATGGATCTGCATCTGTCGTGAATGCCCTGACCTGAGTACCGCGACGATCGCGGAAGCCGACTCGATTCTGGACCGGGTGCCGATCGTGCTGGGGCCGACCGTCGATGGAGATCTCTATCTGATCGGCGGGTGGTCCCCATTGCCGGACCTCTTCGCCCAGCCCAGGTTCTCCTACGGCACGCTCCGCGCTACCCGAGAGCGGCTGATCCAGTTGGGCATTCCTTGGGAGGAGCTGCTCCCGCTCCGCGACCTCGAAAGCGCGCGCGATGCCAGGGCCGCCGGGCTCTTGACCTGATCGCGGACCGATGGACATATTGGCCACCCTTGACCTTGCGAGACTCTCGAGATCTCATGGCATGGCGTGAAATCACCGTCGGCGAGACTCGGTGGAGCGTTTCGCCGATCGCCGAGCGCACCGCGAAATTGAAGACCTGGCGGCTGGTGTTGAGCTTCCGGGCCGCCTCCTCTCTCCAGACTCCGATCCGGGCGCTCTACCCGCTGGAATCCTCGTCCCGATCGGCCCTGTTCGCTCAAGCCGACCAGATCCCGGTCGACAGGATTACCGCGCTCCTCGCAGGCCAGATCCGGTAGGCGACGGTTCGCCCATGGCCCAGGTGACCTTTCAGGACCTCCGCCGCGTCGCGGATTCCCTCGCATTACTGAAGGGCCGCACCGTCGTCGACGCCTCGGTTCGCTCCGACTTCCGCCAACTCAAACTGGAACTGTCGGACGGGATGGTGGTGGTCATCGCGGTCGAGAGCACTGAATCCGGTCCACCGCACCTGTCGGTGGACGTCGTCCGGCTCCCGGAGGAACGGTCCCGTCAACTCGAGGTCAGGTTTGATACCTTCTAGGGCGCGATGACTTCCCCGCCGATTCAGGACCGACTCCGGTTCGCGAACTTCTCCATGGTGAGGCTGCCCAGCGGCCGGTGCCGATGCCGGGTCACGCTCTCCTGGCAGGAGGCCGATGAGTTCGTGGGAGAGTCCGAGGGCCTGACCTCACAGGCCGGCGAGCTTCGCTGCGCGGCGGAGGCGTGCGTCGCGGCGCTCAGCAAGGCGGTCAAGGGCGAGGTGAAATTCGAGCTGCTGGGAGTGAAGGCCGTCCGCGCGTTCGACTCGAACGTGGTCATCGTCTCCCTGGCCATGCCCAAGCAGGCCGAGGGTCAGCGGCTGGTCGGATGCTTCCTGACCGACGACAACCCCGCGCGAGGGGCGGCGCTCGCCGTGCTGAACGCGACCAACCGCCTCCTGGGCAACCGGCTATTCATGCGGTAGATCCGTTGGGCCAGTCCTACGACGTGACGTTTCATCTTGCACTTTCCGGCTGTCTTATAGCCCCATATCCTGCATAGATTGATAGGGTTAGCCGCGCCAATGCCTGGAGCTGGCACACTTTCCGCTCTGAGAATCGGCTACGCCACGAGGGGTGAGCACACGCTCGCCCGGTGGCGCTCTTGACTCGTTCGACAGGAACCACGTGAAGCGTACCGTCCTTGCGTTTGTTCTCGGTCTCGCTGCCTGCTCGGGTCACGGGGCGTCATCCCCCGCGGCTCCTCAGCCACAGGTGGCGGCTGCGCCCCCGAGCGATTCTGGACGGAGTCATCCGTCGTCGACCGCCGCACCGACCACCACTGCCCAAGCCCAGGGCGTGGCCGCCCGGGTCGACTCGGCCTCCGCGCGCCGGGCGGCCGAGGATTCCGCGGCCGACGAAGAGATCCTCGACCGCCTGGCCGTGGCTCATCCGGAGGGAACGGACACTCTCGCGGAAGCCGAAGAAATCGCTCCCATGGGGCCCAAGGCCGCACCGGCCACCTGGGACATCAACGTAGCCAGCTACAACGCCCACGCCCGGGTCCAGTACTACCTGGATTTCTTCCAAGGGTACGCCCGGGACCGGATGGCGATCTGGCTTACCCGCATGCCGCGCTACGAGACCATGATCCGGAACAAGCTTCGCGAGGCGGGGCTCCCGGCGGATCTGGTCTACCTGGCGCTGATCGAAAGCGGCTTCTCGAATACCGCCGTGAGCCGTTCCCGCGCGGTGGGAATGTGGCAGTTCATGAAGGGGACCGGACGGTTGTACGGTCTCCGGGTCGATCGATGGGTCGACGAGCGGAGAGACCCGTACAAGGCCACGGTTGCGGCGGCTCGATTCCTCTCAGATCTCCGGGACCGGTTTGGATCCCCCTATCTCGCCGCGGCGGCCTACAATGCCGGTGCCCGGAAGGTGCAGCGCGGACTGGCCCGACTCCCCGAAGACGACGAAGACAGCTTGAGCACCGATGGAGCGTTCTTCCGGCTTTACGACACCCGCTTCTTGCGGCGGGAGACCAAAGACTACGTGCCGAAGTTGATCGCGGCGGCGTTGATCGCGAAGGAGCCGGGCCGCTACGGGTTCATCCCTCCGGATACCCTGGCGATTCCGCTCCCCGACTCGATCATCGTGCCGGACGCGACCGGCCTCGATGTCGTGGCGCGATTGGCCGACACCACGCTCGCGGCGATCCGGGAGTTGAACCCGCAGTTCCTGCGCTCGATGACTCCGCCCAAGACCAAGAGCGTGGTGCGCGTCCCGACCGGGACGGGCCCCATGGTCGCAGGTTCCTACGCGACGCTTCCTCCCAATCAGCGGATCACCTTCGTCGAGCACTTCGTGGCCCGGGGAGAGACGATCGGGGCAATCGCCAAGATGTACGGGGTCTCGAGTCAGACGATCGTCGATGCCAATCCGGCGATCCAGCCCCGCTCGCTCCGAGTTGGTCAACGCGTTGTGATTCCCAAGAGCGGCACCATGCCTTCGCGCGAGGTAATGGCCTCGGTGGAGGACCCGGCGCCGCGGAAGGCGGGAGCAGCCGGCACGCATCGCGTGAGGAAGGGGGAAACGCTCTCGGGGATCGCTTACCAATACCGGGTTACCGTGACCCAACTCCGGGAATGGAACGGGCTCGAGCCGGGGAACGTCCTCAAAGCCGGGCAGCAGCTTCGTGTGAAGGCCCCCCGGACAGTAGGCTCCGCGCCCAAAGGGATGGCGGAATCGAAGATCATTCCGGGAACCCGGTAGTCGACCAGCTCTCATACGCCAAACGGCCCCGAGGACGAGCGTCCCCGGGGCCGTTCGACTTCCAGTTCGAGCGATCGGTTTACTGTGAAATACCCTTGCCGCGATCGGTGCCCTTCAGCACCGCCTGGGCATATCCGTTTTGTGGGTCTCTTCCCTGACTCAGGATCTCGGCCACCCGGGCGGGTCCACGGTTGTAAGCGACGAGCGCCAGTTCGATCTCACCCTGGTACTGCCGAATGAGGGTCTTCAGGAAGCGGAAGCCCAGGCGCAAGTTCACGTCGCGATCGTACAGCTGATTCTCGGAGAGTCCCGGCTCGAAGAAGCGGGCCGTGGCCGGCAGGATCTGGGTATAGCCCAGGGCGCCGGCGGAACTCTTGGCGTGGTCGTCGAAATCGCTTTCGACCTTCACCAGGCGGAAACCGAGGGCGGGGTCGATGCCCTCGCTCAGCGCGATATCGAAGACCGCCCCGGCGAGGTCGGCCGGGATCCGGTATCGGCTGGAGTAGGTGACGATCTGATTCAGGCGGTCCAGTTGGATCCTGGCCACCGCCAGCTCGCCCTCCGTGGTCTCCAGGCGCAGGTTCACCGTACGGACCACGTCGGCCAATCCCGCCGGGGTAGGCACCACCTCATCGGGGTGCGCCCGGCGGCTCCAACCGGCCAGAACGCTGATCGCCAGCGTCCCGAGCACCAGCAAGCTGCCACGGAGCATCAGCCTCCGCGGCCGCTGACTGCGGTCGGACAGGTCGTTCGGGTTCAACGGCATTGAGTCCTCCTTCAGGGTTCAGTGCGTCGGCCCGGCACCGGAACTACCCGGCACGCGACCAATCGCCTCGGGTCCCACCAGTCTTACTGATCAGGCGAACGGCCTCGATGACCATCCCCCGGTCCAACGCCTTCACCATGTCATAGACGGTGAGGGCTGCCACCGCGACTGCCGTCAACGCTTCCATTTCGACGCCGGTACGGCCGACCGCCGAGGCGGTGGCGGTTATCCGAACTCCGGGAAGGGCCGGGTCGAGCACCGTCTGCACGGTCACCGCCTCGAGGCCCAATGGGTGGCACAGCGGGATCAAGTCCGCCGCCCGCTTCGCTCCCATGGTCCCGGCGATCTCCGCGACGGCCAGGACGTCGCCCTTCTTCACTCTGGCCTGCTCCACCTGTTCATACGCGACGGCCGACATTCGTACCGCGCCCTCGGCTACCGCGGTGCGCCGGGTCTCCGGCTTGCCGCTCACGTCCACCATTCGAGCACGACCACTCTCGTCGACGTGCGTCAGTTTCACAGCGTCCTCGCCAGCGCGTCGCCCAACGAAGCGAGCAGCAGCTGAGGGTTCACGTTGCCCTGGGCCACGGCTCTAGCCTCCAGGACCCGCTCGGTTGCCTGCAGCAGTGCCGCCGGCGGGCGGCGGTTCAGCCCCTGGACTGGCCCCGCCGCCACCGGCGATTCGCCGAGGGCGCTTCGGGTAGCCTCGTGCAGCGAGTCCGCCAGGGCATCGAGCATTGCGGTGAAGTCCCCCCGGGCCGACCAAGGCGCCTGTCGAAGCGTCTGCTCCGCACGCGCCGTCGCTCCCATGAGCACTGCATTCAAGACGTCCACCGCCCACTGCCTCGCCTTGGCATCGGCTGCGTCGGCTCCAATCGCGGCCCCGATGCATCCCGCGGCCTGACGGACTCGCGCAGCGAGGACGGCCGCGGTTGGCGCCGGCTTCAGAGCGCCGGCCAGGAACTCTTCCACCTCCCGATCCGGGAGCCGTCCCACCCTCACCGTGACCGTCCGCGAGCGGATGGTCGGGAGCACCAGCTCAGGATCCGAGGCGGTCAGGCAGAGCACCGTGTCCGCCGGGGGCTCCTCCAGGAGCTTGAGGAGCGCGTTGGCCGCCTCCGGGTTCGCCTCCTGGGGTACCAGCCGTTCGGCTTCTCCCAGGATGAGGACCTTCTTCGGTCCTTCTACCGGCGTCAGGGCTGCCCGTCGCTGGAGCAGTCGGGCGGTCGCCACGAAGTGCCCAGCCATACCCCCGGGGGCCACGTAGAGGGGCATCCCGCGCCGTTCGGCCAGTACCGCCCCGATCGTCTCCTCGATTTCCGCCACTTGGCGGTCGGCCTCTGCCGCCTTGGGCCGGGGTACCGGCATGAACCAGTGCAGGTCCGGGTGGCCCAACTCCAGAACCCTCCGACAGGGGCCACAGGTCCCGCACGGCTCCCCATCTCGAGGCGCTTGGCAGAGGATCAATTGTCCGAGCCAGAGGGCCAGGCGCTGCTTGCCTACCCCGCTGGGCCCCGTGAATAGGAGCGATTGCGGCAGCCTACCGAGGGCGTAGGCCCTGGACAGCTGCCGTCGTCGGACATGATGCCCCACCAGATGGTGCACAGTCACCTTTGGAAGGTAAACTAGTGAAAAGAAAATGGTAGTGGTGATAGATGTAACAGGTTTGGAAACAATGAGTTAACAAATAAGGAAGATGCAAGAATGGCCCCAATAACCGTCAAAAAGCCCTCCAGTGCCAAAAGTGATTGCTCACATTTGATTTGATTGCGAGAGCGTTTGCTCGCATATAATGTAGTAGATTGATTTATATTGACTTATAAGTGAGCACTCGGGCCAAGTGAGGCAACCTCGCCAAACTGCGAGCAACTACTCGCAATGGGCCTTTTTGAGTGCAATGGAGCCGGATAGATGGCGTAGTGGGTCGAAGCTGCTGCGACAGTGCCCGAATCTGGACGTACACAGGCGAGGCGCGTCGGACTCCCCAGAAGGGACGGCGTCCAGGCCCGGCTGGTCAGCGCAAGCGAGTGCCCTCCCGGTGCACGGGTGCGGGTTGCCGACGACCCCTGATCAGGGGGTTGTTGAAGGCCGCTTGATTCGCCTTTGTCTCACGTTTATCCTGACCGCCGATTCCCGAGTAGCTCAGTTGGTAGAGCAGCTGACTGTTAATCAGCGGGTCGCAGGTTCGAGTCCTGCCTCGGGAGCTCTTCAGTCTGGCCGGCGAACCGGTCTCCCGGGGTGAATCACCCCGTCGCTCCGCCCCTTCACATAGGCCCAGATGGCCTCCACCCGCTCGTCCTCGAGGTAATCGGGATCGAACGCGGGCATCCCCCCGGACTTCTTTCCCTCCCTGACGACCCGCATGAAGTCCTCCGGCGTTGGGACTGGGCCGTCGGGTTTGACCGACATAACAAGCCAGGGTACAACGCCTGAATTGAGGACGTCCTGCGCGTGGCACCGGGCGCAGTGGACGCTGTACTGGCGCCAGCCTTCGTAGGCCTGGGCCGAAACGGTATCGGCCTGGGCGACGGCGAGCGAGGGGGCCGGGACAACCACGGCCGTCAGTGCCAATGACACCACCGTCCGGGCGGACCAGTGGTGTCTAAGGGAGCAGGACATTGAGGCCGCTCGCGAGGAAGGTGGATCCATCTTATCCCTCCCAGCCCCTTACCGTGAACCCCCCGGCCCCTACCAGGACTCGGCCTCTTCGAGGGTTCGGGGCCAGTCCTCCTTCAGTAAGCGGGACATGGCCCGGTCGGCCAACAGCTGGCCACCGGTCTGGCATCGGGCGCAGTAGTTGGTCTCATTGTCGGCATAACGAATCCGCTGGATTGGGGCGCCGCAGTCGGGGCAGGGGAGCCGATACCGGCCATGAACCGCCATCTCCGGCCGGAAGGCGGTGACGCCTTCCGGGAACTCTTCGCCAGTCTGCTGGCGCAGCCGGCCGATCCATTCCGTGAGCACGGACCGTGAGGCGCGATACAGGCGATCGATTTCGCCGTCATCCAGGCGCTGGGTCATCTGCAACGGAGACAACCGGGCCCGGTGGAGGATCTCATCCGAGTAGGCGTTGCCGATCCCGCTGAATAACCGGGGATCGGTGAGTGCGCGCCTGAGGGTATGGTTCTCCTTCAGGAGCGCGCGGCGGAACCCCTCCAAGCCCGCCTCCAGCACTTCGACGCCGCCCCGCTCGAAGGCGCGCAACCCGTCGGCGCCGGACACCAGGTGCAAGGAGGCCCGGCGTTTGGATCCCGCCTCGGTGAGGACCAGACTCCCGGAAGGAAAATCGAGCGCGGCCAAGCCGACCTTACCGGGCAACTTCGGAGGTGGCGCTCCCGGCTTCGACCTGGCCTTCCAGTGAAGGCGTCCGGCGATCATGAGGTGGAGCACGAGGTAGAGGTCCCCCTCCAGGCCGATCACGATTCGCTTCCCTCGGCGGCCTAGCGAGGTAACCGCCTTACCCTCGGCTTCGGAAACGGGAGGGGAGACGCTGCGGAGCAGAAAGGGTCCGCGGATTCTCACACGTTCGAGTCGCTGATGGAGCAGCCGCGACTGCAGCGCCTCGAGGTAGATCTGAATGTCAGGGAGTTCAGGCACAGGGAGACGTGGTGGGCCGGGCCTCTATCCCCCACGAGGGACGGCCTGGGGCTCCTGGAACAGGATGATCCCATAGTCCCCGATGGCGACAAAGCCCAGCGCTTCGTAGGTCCGCTGAGAGACGGGATTGGTACGATCGGCGAAGAGGACGGCCTGTTCCACGCCTCCTTCCCGCTCGGCGAGCAGCATCCCGGCGACCACCGCTCTCGCGTAGCCGCGTCCGCGAAACTCCGGAGGCGTCCAGACACCGCCAACCGTGACTTCAAGCGGCACTCTGGCGTGAATGGTGGCACTGGCAACGCGGACGCCCGACGTTTCCAGAATCCAGATATCCCGCTTGGCGAGGAGCTGGTCCACGTGTTCGCGGCAGGAGGACCGAAGCTCCCGAGAGTCCTCGAACCCCAGGGATTCCCGGGAAAAGTCCACTCGCCAGCGGACGAGCAGCTCACGATCCACCTGGGTGCCCGGACGGCAAACGACGCCGGTGGCCGAGAGCACTGTGGGCACCTGAAGCTGGTGCAGGTAGACCCGGTAAAGGATGTCGGGCGCATCCACGGACGCCTTGACCCCGGCGAGCCCCAAGGCCCGGCGCGCCTCGGTGACCTGATCCCACGGCCCCATGAGGCCGGCGACCCTGCGTCCGGTCTGGTTCACCGCGCCGCGTACCACGGCGGCCAGGGCGTGGGGAGCCTGCACCAGGACCATGCCGTTCCAACAGTGGGCCGCCGCGGCGATGATGACGCCGTCTTCGAAGGCCGCGCCGTAGGTGGCGTGGTTGGGCAAGCCCCGATCCTCGAGTCCGGCTGCCCGCAAATTGGAGCGCATTATCATGCTGCTCTCCGGCCGGCGAGCGAGAAACTGCTCGAGCACGGCTTCCTCGCCGGGTTGGAGAATCCGGATGCTCTGCATGCGGTGGTGACGGCTTGCGATGACCTGCCTCTGGCGTCCCCACCCGGGGACGGGCAAGTTCAATCTAGTGTGACCGACTCTCCTCTGGAGACGCAGGCGTGACCGATTCCCGTTCCCTGGTGCCCGAGACCTCGAACCTGCACGTGCTCAGGATGTCGCCGCTGGCGACTCCACGGCAGATGCGGGACGAACTGCCGGTGCCCCGCGCGACCGCCGTGACGGTCGTGGAGGGGCGCCGGGCGGTGCGGCGTATCCTGGCCGGTGAGGATCCGCGGCTCCTGGTGGTCGTAGGCCCCTGCTCGATTCATGATCCGGCCGCCGCGCTCGAGTACGCCGGCCGCCTGGCGACATTGCGGAGGGAAGTCGACGACGCTCTCTGCGTGATGATGCGGGTCTATTTCGAGAAGCCGCGCACGACCGTCGGATGGAAGGGCCTGATCAACGATCCGCACCTGGATGGCAGCCGGGACCTCGAGACGGGGCTGCGTCTGGCGCGGCGGATTCTCCTCGAGGTGAACGGCCTGGGGCTGCCTGCTGCCACCGAGATGCTGGGCGTGGTGATTCCTCAGTACATCGCCGACCTGGTCTCCTGGACGGGGATCGGCGCGCGTACCGCGGAATCTCAGACCCACCGGGAAATGGCGAGCGGACTCTCGATGCCGGTGGGATTCAAGAACACGACCGACGGGAACCTGCAGATCGCGCTGGACGGCCTGGTTTCGGCCGCGGCCCCGCACAGCTTCGTCGGACTGGACGACGAGGGGCGGGTGGCCATCGTCCACACCTCGGGGAACCCGGACCGCCATCTCGTGCTCCGCGGTGGGGCCGGGAATACCAACTACGACGCGGCCTCGATTCATCGGGCCGTCGACTTGCTGCGCCTTCACGGCCAGTGCCCCCGGCTCATGGTGGACTGCAGTCACGGGAATTCCCAGAAGGACCATCGCAAACAGGCGGTGGCGATGCGCGAGGTGCTGGCCCAGATCGGCGCCGGGGAGCGGGCGATCATGGGAGTGATGGTCGAGAGCCACCTGCACGCCGGGAACCAGCGGCTGGAGGGTGACCCGGCGAAACTGCGCTATGGAGTCTCGATTACCGATGCCTGCATCGATTGGGAGACCACGGCGGAGTTGATTCACGAGGCAGCCGCGACGATGCGTCGCGTGATTGCCGCTCGGGCGCCGACGCCTCAGCGAGCCTGATCGAGGGGGGATCCACGAAGCAGAAGAGGCCGGTTCGCCTGTATGGCGAACCGGCCTCTCGCCGTCTCAGGGACGGCCTACCGCTGGCGCGTCAGCTGATCTTTGTGACGTTCGCCGCGGCGGGGCCCTTCTGGCCCTCGATCACGTCGAACTCCACGCGATCGCCCTCGGCGAGGCTCCGGTAGCCATCGGCCTGGATCGCCGAATGATGGACGAAACAGTCCTTCTGACCACCCTCCGGCGTAATGAAGCCGAAGCCCTTAGAGTCGTTGAACCACTTGACGGTGCCGGTCGTACGCATACTGACCTACTCCTTGCATTGTGTAATCGGAGTCCGGTCAGAGCCGCGTGCACCGACTACGGGTTTGTTCGTGATGTCGAGCCCTCACGAGAGGCTTCCTACCGGCAGTGAGCGGCGCTCGCCGTCGCTGCCTGTGCGGTCGGCCAACAAAACAGGGCCGGCGCGTGCGCCAGCCCTGTGAGGTATCTGCCGAACTTGCGCGCCCCAAGGGGCGCACACCGCGCGGCATATAGTAACGAATGCAGCCCCGGTTGACAAGCGGTCAGCGGGCGATGGAGGGTACGGCTGCCCCCGAGGCGGAGAAAGCCTCGGGGACCTCGAGAACCTCCCGGAGATACCGGCCCGTGTGCGAGCGTTGCTCGCGCGCCACGTCCTCGGGGGTTCCCTGAGCGATCACCAGTCCCCCGGCATCGCCGGCCTCGGGGCCCAGATCGACCACCCAATCGGCCCTCTTGATCACATCGAGATGATGCTCGATCAGGACCACGGTGTGGCCGGCATCGACCAGCCGGTCGAGCACCTGGATCAGGATGCGCACGTCATCGAGGTGGAGCCCGGTGGTCGGCTCATCGAGGATATAGAGACGTCGCCCGCCCTTGCGTCCGCTGCGGGCCAGCTCCCGGGCGATCTTGAGTCGCTGGGCTTCTCCCCCGGACAGCGTGGTCGCCGGTTGTCCGAGCCGCAGGTAGCCCAGTCCGACCTGCTGGAGATGCCAGAGCGCCTGCCCCAGGCGGGGCTGATGGCGGAACCGGTTGATGGCCTCATCGACGGTGAACTGGAGCACGTCGTGGATCGACTGACCCCGGATCTTCACGTCCAGGACCTCTCGCTTGAACCGGGTGGCCTGGCAGACTTCGCAGGGAACGAACACGTCCGCCAGGAAGACCATCTCGATCTGGACATGCCCGGCGCCCTCGCAGGCTTCGCAACGTCCGCCCGCCAGGTTGAAGGAGAAGGTCGAGGGGGTATACCGTCGCTGGCGGGCCAGCGGCTGCTCCGCGAAGAGCTCCCGGATGTCGTCGAAACCCTTGATGTAGGTGACTGGGTTCGACCGCGGTGAGCGGCCGATGGGCGATTGGTCGATCAGGAGCACGTCCTCGAGCGACTCCCATCCAGTGAGCCGACGGACGGTCCCGACTTGTTCTCCAAGATGGGCCTTGGCGGAGTGCGAGCCGGTGATGCGGGCCTCGAGGTGGCGGTAGAGCACTTCGTGCAGAAGGGTGCTCTTGCCGGAGCCGGAGACGCCGGTCACGGCGGTGAGCGCTCCGAGGGGAATGTCGACGTCCACGTCCCGGAGATTGTGCAGCGTTGCCCCTCTGACGCGGAGCCACGAGGAAGGCGAGCGCCGGACGCTCGGGACTCCGATCCGTTTGGCCCCGGAGAGGTACTGCCCGGTCAAGGACTCCGTCGCGCCGGCCACGGGGCCGGCATACACGACCTGGCCACCTCGCTCGCCTGCCCCGGGGCCGAGCTCGAGCATGAAATCGGATTGGCGAATCGCCGCCGGATCGTGCTCGACCACGATCACGGTATTACCGGCCCGACTCAACCGGTGCAACAGGGCCAGCAGGCGATCGATGTCGCGGGGATGGAGGCCGATCGAGGGTTCGTCCAGGACGTAGAGCGCATCGACCAGCTTGGCGCCCAGGGCATTGGAGAGGGAGATTCGCTGTGCTTCTCCGCCGCTCAGGGTTCGCGTGAGACGATCCAGCGTCAGGTAGCCGAGTCCCACGTCGCGCAGGAAGCCGATGCGCTGATCCAGCTGCTCGAGAATCAGGTGCGCAATCTGTCGCTCGAAGGGATCGAGCGAGAGTTCTCGCAGCCATTGGGACAATGCGTCCACCGTCTGCGCGGCCACCGCGGCGATGGTCTGGCCGCCGACCCGCACCGAGAGGGCGTGCTCGTTCAATCGGGCTCCCCCGCACACCGGACAGGTCTTGGCCAGCTGGTACTGCCGGAGGAACACCCGGATGTACTGCTTGTAACGCTTCTCTTCCAGCGCCTTGAGAAAGGGGAATACGCCGGTGTAACGCCCACGCCGGCCGTGAAGCAGCTCCCTCTGCTGGACCGGCTTCAGGCTGGACCAGGGTGCGTCCATGTCGATGTCGAGATTCTTCGCGGTCGTGGCGAGGAGGCGACGCCGCCCGTCGTAACGAGGCTTGGTCCAGGGATCGATGGCCCCGTCCGCCAGGCTCCTGGAAGGATCGGGGATGATGAGGGATTCGTCGTACTCGAGGACCGCGCCGAACCCGTTGCAACCAGTGCAGGCTCCTCTGGGGTTATTGAACGAGAACAGGGCCGGCGTGGCGGCCACGGCGGGCGTATCGCAGACGCTGCAGCTGGGGAATTCGGTAAAACGAAGCCGACCTCCATCGTGCAGGGCCAATCCCACGCCTTCCCCTTCCTGAAACGCGGTGCCGAGGGCCTCGGCTAGGCGGCCGGCCTGGGCGGGCTCGGCGACGAGGCGATCGACGATCACCAACACGTCTCCAGACCGCGCGAGATCGAGTCCTTTCGGTATTGCGTCCAGCTCGACCGGTGCGCCATCCGCGAGGAGGCGGACGAAGCCCAGGGCCCGGAGGTTCTCGACGACGCTGTCGTGGCTTTGGCGGGCCGAGCGAGGCAACGGGAAGGCGATCTGGATCCGGCCCCGAGCCTGAGCGAGGATCTCATCCGTAGCGGACTGCGGTGTCTCGCGGCGGACCGGCGATCCGCAGACCCGGCAGAACGGCCGGCCGACCCGGGCCCAGAGCAGGCGAAGGTAGTCGTAGACCTCGGTGGCGGTTCCCACGGTGGAGCGGCTGGAAACGGTCGGGTTGCGTTGCTCAATGGCGACCGCAGGGGCCAGGCCCTCGAGGCGGTCCACTCTCGGCTTGGGCATCCGCTCCAGGAACTGCTGGGCGTACGTCGAGAGCGACTCGATGTAGCGGCGCTGCCCTTCGGCGTAGAGGGTATCGAAGGCGAGTGAACTCTTGCCGGAGCCTGAGGGGCCGGTGACGACCACGAGGGCACGGCGCGGAAGATCGACGGTGATCCCGCGAAGGTTGTGTTGACGGGCGTTGACGATGCGCAGGACGTCCGCGGCCATGGTGACGAAGGATACCGAGTCTCCCGCCGGAATGGGCAGGTGGCCGGCGTCGGAGGGCCGCGCCCATCTGCCCCTCGGCGCCGCAGAACGTTACGTTTCCCCCGGCCATGGCGATCGTCCTCTCCCCCAGTCTAGTCCGCAAGTGGTTCCTGGTCTTCGTCCTCGTCTCGCTGCTCGGCTTCGGGGCGGTCTTCGTCTACGGCAACAACCTGCCGGCGTTCGTGACGGCCGCGGGACAGCTGCAATGGCGCTGGATGCTGGTCGGCGTGGGACTGGCGTCGCTGGACTGGATCGGCGGTGGCCTGCGACTCTGGGTGCTGGTGCGCCACGTCCACTCGCCGGTCTCGATGAAGGGGATGATTCTGGCGGGCGGGATGGGCGCCTGGGCGGGATACCTGACGCCGCTCTCATCCGGCTCGGGACCCATGATGATCTACACGATGCGGCGCTACGGCGTCCCGCTCCCCCACGCGGTGACCACGACCCTGATGTCGTTCATCGCCACGGTGATCTTCTTCGCACTCGCCGGCCCGCTGGCGATCATCCTCGGCGGCGGCCGTTCCCTGGAGCGCTACGGCAACTTCCTCGGACTCTCGCTGTACCAGTTGTTCCTCGGGAGCCTCGGGATTTTTGCCGGCCTGGGACTCGTAATGGTCCTGGTGATCATCTTTCCTCACTTGATTCGCGAGTCGCTGCACGGGCTGGCCGAGCGGGTGGGCCGTCGGAGCCGGCGAGTGGGGGATCGCCTGGAGGCGCTGCGGGAGGGGATCGACCGGGCTCACGGGAGCTTCGTTTCCTTCAATAGTCGACAGGGCTGGCTCTCCCTGGCCTGGGCTACCCTACTCTCGGGGCCCTCGCACGCCAACAAGCTGCTCGCGGGGTACGTGGCACTGAGGGCAGTGGGCGGGTTGCACGCCAACTTCGTCGACGTCCTGCTGCTTCAGACCCTGATCACGTTTCTCCTCTATTTTGCGCCAACGCCGGGAGCGTCCGGCGTCGCGGAAATGCTGTCGGCCGCGGTGATGTCCTCGGTCTATCTGCCGCCGGCGCTCACGCCGCTCTACACGCTGGTGTGGCGTTGCATCCTCAGCTACTTCACCCTCGCGTTCGGCTTCGTGGTGTTCTCCCGATGGGTCCGGCAGGGCCTCCGGGGGATCACGGCGAGCGCGGACGAGGTACCCGCGGTCGGCGCGGGGTGATCGAGTGACCGGCCCGCCTCCAGAAGAAGATCTGCCAACCCGCGGCTACGACGCGGCGCTGGCGCGACGCCTGGTCGCGTATCTCCGTCCCTACCGCTGGACGACGGCGCTGGCGCTCCTGATCCTGCTCGCCCTCTCGGGCCTGGCACTGGTCGGCCCTTACCTCACGCAGCGCGCGCTCGACAACGCGATCCCGCGGCAGGACCTGGGTCTCCTGGCCACGCTCGCCGCCGTGTTCCTGGTGGTCCTCGTCCTCGAGTTCCTGCTCGACTACGGCCAGGCAGTCCTGACCTCGTGGATCGGTCAGCGCGTCATGTGCGACCTCCGTCTCGAGGTCTTTACCCAGCTCCAGCGGCTCAACATCGGATTCTTCGACCGCAATCCGGTGGGGCGCCTGATGACGAGGGTGACGTCCGACGTCGAGACCTTGAACGAGCTGTTCTCGAGCGGCGTGGTCACGGTGCTCGGCGACCTGGTCACGCTGGTGGCGATCATGGCGATGATGCTGGCCATCGACTGGCGGCTGGCGGTGGCCGCTTTCGCGGTAATGCCGCTGGTCTTCACCACGGTCTCGATCTTCCGGAGAAGCGTGCGGGACGCATTCCGCGAGATCCGGGTTCGCCTGGCGCGGCTCAACAGCTTTCTCCAGGAGCATCTCTCGGGGATGCGGGTGGTACAGTTGTTCAACCGGGAGGCGGAAGCGGCGCGGCAGTTCGGGAGCATCAACGACGAGCACCTGGAAGCGCATCTCAAGTCGATTGTGGTCTACGCGGTGTTCTTCCCGGTGATCGAAGTGCTGACCTCGGTCGCCCTCGCGGTGCTGCTCTATTACGGCGGAATGCGGGCGTTGGCGGGCTCGGTGACGGTCGGCGTGCTGGCCGCGTTCATCCAGCTCACCCGCCGCTTCTTCCAGCCGCTCCAGGATCTCTCGGAGAAATACAACCTGGTCCAGAGCGCGATGGCCTCGGCGGAGCGCGTCTTCCGGTTGCTGGACACGCCGCTGGCGGTGATCGAGCCGGAGCGTCCGGCGCGGCTCCGCCCGCCGGTTCGAGGAGCGGTTGCCTTCGAAGGGGTCTGGTTCCGGTACGACGGAATGGCGGATCCGGAGAGCCCGGCTGTGCGCGACGGCGGGAAAGAGCGCTGGGTGCTGCAAGACGTCTCCTTCACTGCGCGGCCCGGGCAGATGGTGGCGCTGGTGGGCGCCACCGGGGCGGGGAAGACCACGATCCTGAGTCTCCTGCTTCGCTTCTACGACCCGGTGCGAGGACGGATCACGATCGATGGGACCGACATTCGCGAGCTTTCGACCGCCGAGCTGCGGGGCCTGATCGGATTCGTGCAGCAAGACCTGTTTCTGTTCACCGGGGATCTGCTCCGCAACCTCACCCTGGATACCCCGATGACGACGGAACAGGCAAAGGCCGCGGCTCGCCGCGTGGGGGCAGATCGGTTCATCGAGCGCTTACCGACAGGGTACGGACACATGCTGGGCGAGCGGGGGAGAAGCCTGAGCGTTGGGGAGCGGCAACTCCTGAGCTTCGCGCGAGCGCTGGCCCTGGATCCCCGGATCCTGGTGCTCGATGAGGCCACCAGTTCAGTTGATGCGGAGGCGGAGGCGCAGATTCAACTGGCCCTGGCCGAGCTCATGGCGGGCCGGACCAGTCTGGTGGTGGCCCACCGGCTGAGCACCGTTCTCCATGCGGACGAGATCCTGGTTCTCCATCACGGGGAGATCCGAGAGCGCGGTTCCCACCGTTCTCTGCTGGCCCAGGCTGGCCTCTACGAACGCCTCTACCGGATGCAATTCGGCCCCGGTGCCACGGCCAGAGCGGAGGCCGATGGGCGAGATCGCGTGGCCTAGCCAAGCGGGCCTGGGAACGGCACTTCCGAGGTGCGCGACGGCACCGTCAAGGGGTGGCATCCGGGGTCCGATTTCGCTTGCGCGGCCATTAGCCCGCAGATACGTTTGACCCCAAAGCCGCCGAACAGGACCTCTCTTCCTTATGGAACTCGAACTGGCCGGGCAACGCTTCACCATTCCCGTGGGCGAAGCGGCCATTGGCTCGGACCCCACTTGCGCCATCCGGGTGGCGGGCGTGGGCGTACGGCCGGTGCACGTCCGGGTTCAGGGCACGGCGGATGGCTCGGCCTCGGTGCGGCCGGCTGATTCGGAGGCGGTCGTCGAGCTGAACGGCGTGCGTCTGGGAGCCGACCCGGCGCCGATCCTCCATGGGGACAAGTTGCAGGTCGGCGACCAGGAGCTGGTCTGCGTCGATCCCCGCCGGAGCGGCAGTACCCAGTTCATCAGCGGGGCCGAACTGGCCAAGATGGCGCAGGCGAAGGGTATCGGAGCCAAGGCGCCGACCGCTTCGACCGGCGGCCGGCTGGTGTGCCTGACCGATGGGCGCGAATACATGGTCGGTGACCAGCCGCTGGTGTTCGGTCGCGAGGCCGGCTGCGATATCGTGGTGCCATCCAAGGAAGTCTCCCGCCGACATGCCGAGATCATGGCCGCGCCCCAGGGCTACGTCCTGGTGGACAGCAGCGTGAACGGCACGTTCGTGAACGGAGAACGGGTCGCCGCCCAGCGCCTGTTGTATCGGGCGGATGTGATCCGCGTCGGTGACCACGAGTTCCGGTTCTACGCCGACAGCGCTCCCCCTGCGCCCCCTCCCGCGGCCGGAGCCCCAGCGACTACTCCCTTGCCGGGATCCATTCCGCCTCCAGCCGGCATGGTGGCCACGACGCCGTTCCCGGGATCGATCCCGGTGCCGCCGAAACCTCCCGCCGCCAGCGCGCCACCGCCCGCTCCACCGCCCACTCCACCGCGCGTCACCGGACCGACGCCGCTTGGCGCGCAGCAGCGGCTGCATGACACCATGTATGGCGCCGCGATGCCGGCCGCCCCATCGCCGCCTCAGCCACCGGCTCCCCGCCCGTCGGGGACGGGGCCGCTGGCGAGCATGCTGGTGCGAAGCGGGATGCTCAAGGGCAACCGGCTCCAGGTACGGGTCCCGGTGGTGAACATCGGACGAGCCGATTACAACGACCTAGTCATTCCCGATGAGAGCGTGAGCACCCAGCACGCCAAGCTGCAGCGTCGCGAAGCGGTCTGGATCCTGAGCGACCTGGGCTCGACCAACGGCACCTTCGTGGATGGAGAGCAGATCAGCACTGATGTGCCGCTGAGCCCGGGGACCCTGCTGCGGTTCGGAGAGGTCTCGGTCCTGTTCGACCCATCGGATGACAACGCAGAGGTGAGCCGGCCCTTGGGGACCAAGGTGATGGGGGCGGTGTCTGCACCGCCTCCACCAGCTCCCGCTCCACGTCAGGCCGCGCCTTCTCCGGCGCCTCCTCCACCCACACCCGCTCCTCCTCCCGCCCAGGCGGGAGCGGAGCCGGCACCACGTCCCGCGGCGCCTCGGAGGCCGCCGGTGATCGTAGTCGCCGGAAAGAAGGAGCGAGCGTGGTGGGTGATTCCGGCCGTAGTTCTGGCCCTGGTCGCAGTCGGGGCGGCCGTCTTTCTCTTCAGGTAAATGGTCCCGTGAGATTCACCTGCGCCGCACGGACGGATACCGGCATCGTCCGGTCGGGAAACGAAGACAACTACCTCATGTTGTCCGATCGCGGCGTGTTCATCGTGGCGGACGGGATGGGCGGGCACGCGGCGGGTGAAGTGGCGAGCGAGATGGCGGTGCGGCTGATCTCCAAGGAGCTGGGCTCCCTCCGGGGCTTGAACGACGAGCAGGCCGGCGACCGGATGCGGAAGGCGATCATCCAGGCCAATCACGCCATCTTCGAGCGCACGCTGACCGAGCACGACAAGCGGGGGATGGGCACTACCACCACGGCGATGATCCTCCTTCCCCATCGCTTCCTGATCGGCCAGGTGGGAGACAGCCGGGCCTACCTGCTGCGGAACGGCCATTTCTTTCAGGTCACCAAGGACCACTCCTACGTGCAGGAACAGGTAGACCTGGGGTTGCTGACCCCCGAGCAGGCGCGGGTCCATCCCTACAGCAACGTCATCACTCGCTGCATCGGCGCCAACGCCGAGGTGGTCCCCGATCTGTACTTCGGGTCGCTCAGGCCGGGAGACGTGGTCCTGCTCGCATCCGATGGCCTCACCGGAATGCTCGAGGACGATCAACTGGTGCAGATCCTCAAGAGCGGCGAGGGGCCGCAGCAGTGGGTGGATGAGATGGTCTCGGAGGCGAATCAGCGCGGCGGGCTCGACAATATCACGGTGATCGTGATCCGGATCGAACCCGAGGAGGCCACCCCTCACGGTACCCCCGCGGCCGCCGGGCAGCAGAAGAACTAATCCCTCAGGACCCCAGCAGTTTCTCTCCGGCTTTCAGTCGTCGCTCGACTACTTCCTTCGGCAAGGTCATCACCTCGAGAGCCCGGTCGGGGGAGCGCGCCCGGTCGGCGGTGAAGATCCGGAGCCGCCGCGCGCTCTGGTAGAGCTCGCCCGCCACTCGAGGGAGGCCGAACTGGCCCAGCCGTCCTTCGCCGGTCAGGCGCTCGATCCGCCCACTCCGGGTCAGCAGCGGCAGATCCACGGCCAGCATCGAGGGGTTGGACGGAAAATCGAGGAGTAGTTGTCCGGTCTCGAGGCCCAGCTCCCGGGCCAGGGCGTCTTCCACCCGACCCAGCAGCTCGCTGTCCGTACTGACCCAGTCCTGAGTCTCTGACGGGGCCTCGCTGGCCGAGAGGTCGAGGGCTCTCTTGTACAATCGCCGCGCCTGCACCGCGCGCGCCAGGCCGGTCGCGTCCACCGCCAGGAGGCGTTCGGTCAGGCCGTCGTCGGTGCTCTCGGCGATCCGCTGGAAGCCGAGCGAACCGGCCGCGACCGCGGTACGCACCGCGCGCTTGAACATGCAGGTGGCCGAGCGGACCGCGTGGTGCCAGTACACGTTCCGGAACATCTGATACTTGGCGAACAGCAGGGATTCGAGCGCGCTGATCCCCTTCTCGAGAACGCCCACCTCGATGCGCCCCGGAGAGGTTTCGACCAGCGTCAGGGTCGCGAGCAGGCGATCCACGTCTACCGCACCGTAGGGGACGCCGCACATTCTGGCGTCGCGACTCAGATAGTCGATCTTGTCCAGGTCGAGCGAACCGGAGATGAGTCCGCGCAGTGGACTCTCGCTGTCGCCGGTGATCAACCGCCCGATCTTGGCGACCAGGTCCGGCCCGCCCAGGGTCGCCAACCGGTCGCCCAGGTCTCCCCGGGTCAATTTGGCGACGCCCAGCTTTTCGTGATGCGGGTACCCGGCCTCTTCCAGGGTGTGGGAGAAGGGGTAGTGGCCCACGTCGTGGAGCAGGGCAGCGAGCCGGGCGGCCAACTGGACCTCTTCGGGCACCGCGGCGAGCTCGCCACGCTCGGCAAGGACCGTGAGGGCCGACCGGGTCAGGTGGTAGGCGCCGAGGGCGTGCTCGAAGCGGGTATGGGTGGCGCCGGGATACACCAGGAAGGCATGGCCGAGCTGCCGGACGTAGCGGAGGCGCTGCATCGCCTCGGTGTCGAGGACCGCGAGTGCCGCGGGATCGACTCGGATGTTATCCCAGATCGGATCCCGTACGACTTCGAAGTCGCCCATCAGATGGCTCCGCCGGGAGCGCCCGCGACCGGCCGGTCGGCTCCGCTCAGCTGGAGCCCGGCTCGCCGGCGAGTTTCCACTGCTCGGGCAACCGCCAGAGTCCGATCAGCATGAGATCTCGAATCAGGCCGAGCTCACGCGGGAGGTGGTCGTACAGGGTCTCGAACAGCTCCTGGTGAGACCGGAGCTCCGCCTTCCAGGCGTCCCGGGGAACCGCCATCAGGTCGCGGTAGCTCTCGGGGCCGAAGCTCTCGAGCCCTTTCCAGTTGAGATCATGGTAGCGGGGCATCCAGCCGAGCGGGCTCTCCGCCCCTCCGGCGCGGCCGGCGACGCGGTGGAAGATCCACTGGAGAACGCGGAGGTTCTGACTGTACCCCGGCCAGATGAACTTGCCCTGCGCATCCTTCCGGAACCAGTTGACCCCGAAGATCGCCGGCGGATCAGAGACGGCCCGCCCCATCTTGAGCCAGTGATTGAAGTAGTCGCCCATGTGATACCCGCAGAAGGGGAGCATCGACATGGGGTCACGCCGCACCTGTCCCACCGCGCCCGCGGCCGCCGCAGTGGTCTCCGAGCCGATGGTCGCCCCGAGGTAGACGCCGAGCGCCCAGTTGGGCGCCTGATAGACGAGCGGGACCAGGGAGGCGCGACGGCCGCCGAACAACATCGCGGAGATCGGTACTCCCTCGGGATTCTCCCACTCGGGATCGATCGAAGGGCACTGGGCCGCCGGAGTGGTGAAGCGCGCGTTGGGATGCGCGGCCAGCCGTCCGGTGCCCGGGGTCCAGGGCTGCCCCTGCCAGTCGATCAGCTCGGGCGGGGGCTCGTCGGTCATCCCCTCCCACCAGACGTCGCCATCAGGAGTTTGGGCGACGTTGGTGAACAGGGTGTTGGAGGCGATGGTGGCCATCGCCGTGGGATTCGACTTGAGGGAGGTGCCCGGGGCCACGCCGAAGAACCCGGCTTCGGGATTGATGGCGCGCAGGCGGCCGTCGGGCCCGGGCCGAATCCAGGCGATGTCGTCACCCACGGTGGTCACGGTCCACCCCTCGCAGCCCTTGGGCGGCAGCAGCATGGCCAGGTTGGTCTTGCCGCAGGCGCTGGGGAAGCCGGCCGCGATGTAGCGCTTCTCTCCCTCGGGGCTGGTGATTCCCAGGATCAGCATGTGCTCCGCCATCCAGCCTTCGTCTCTCGCCATCACCGAGGCAATCCTGAGCGCGAAGCACTTCTTTCCGAGCAGGGCGTTCCCGCCGTAGCCGCTCCCGAACGACCAGATGCTGCGGTCCTCCGGGAAGTGCACGATCCACTTCTCTTCCTTGTTGCAGGGCCAGGGGATGTCCTTCTCACCGGCGGCCAGCGGCTTCCCGACGGAATGCACGCAGGGCACGAAGCTCTGGTCCTTCAGGGCCTCGAGGGCGCCGCGCCCCATGCGGGTCATGATCCGCATGTTGATGGCGACGTAGGGCGAGTCGGTGAGCTCAATCCCGATCTGCGCGAGCGGAGATCCGATCGGTCCCATGCTGAAGGGGACGACGTACATCGTGCGCCCCCGCATGCAGCCGGTGAAGAGGCGCTTGAGGGTCCCGCGCATCTCGGCCGGATCGATCCAGTTATTGGTGGGCCCGGCCTGCTCGCGGCGCTGGCTGCAGATGAAGGTGCGGTCCTCGACCCGGGCCACGTCCCCGGGATCGGAGAGGGCCAGGTAGCTGTTGGGCCGCTTCTCGGGATTGACCTTCTTCAGGGTACCCGCCGCCACCAGCTCGGCGCAGAGCTTGTCGTACTCGGCCGCGGAGCCATCGCACCAGTGGATGCGGTCGGGACGCGTGAGCTCGGCGATCTCCGCCACCCAGGCCTTGACCCTCTCATTGGAGGCCCAGACCGGCGCGTTCAAGAAGCTGGCCGGAGGCACGCCCTGGGAGCGCCCGGGCAAGCGCGGGTTCCTGCGCAACCTGG
>Ga0210138_1000013_pt1 | contig 43329 bp, 30 predicted proteins | sample Browns_ThreeSqC__FD_184850 | JGI IMG/M metagenome (GOLD analysis project Ga0210138, IMG submission 184850) | Wetland microbial communities from the San Francisco Bay, California, USA, that impact long-term carbon sequestration -... | ecosystem: Environmental > Aquatic > Marine > Wetlands ... | reverse complement strand
ACGTGATCTGGCAGCTGCCCGCCGCCACCGAGGCGGTACAGGTGGCCCCGCTGCCGTCGTTCACCGAGATGACGACGTTCCCCGTCGGGGTGCCCGCCCCGGGCGAAGCGACGTTGACGACGTAGTTCACCGTCAGCGTCTGGCCGACCACCGACGGGTCGGGGGCATCGCCGGTGATCTGAGTGATCGTGTTGGCCTTGTTGACCGTATGCGCGGCGCCGGCGGAGACGCTGCCGCCGAAGTTGGCGTCCCCCGAGTAGGTGGCGACCAGCGTCTTGGCCCCCAGCGTGTTCGAGGTGAGCAGGCAGTTGCCGCTGGCCGAGGCCGGGGCGTTACAGCTGTCGGTACCGTCGGTGACCGTCACCGTCCCGGTGGGCGTCCCACCGGTCGATGCGACGCCGAAGCCGACGGTATAGCTCTGCCCCGCCACCGTGGGATCCGGGGTGTCAGAGGTAATCGTGGTGGTGGTCGGGGCCGCCGTGATGTTGAAGCTGGTGCTGGTGGCGCCGATCAGCCCGGTACCGATGGGCAGTGCGGAGAGCGTGTACCCGGTACCCGCCACGTTCACGCGAACGCCCGAGAAGGTCGCGACGCCAGCTACGGCCGCGGAGCGCGTGACGCCGCTCAGCACTCCGGGGACATTGGCGGCCAGCAACACGCTATCAGTTGCGGTGGTCACCGGGTTGCCGGAGCCGTCCTGAATCTGGACTTGAATCGGCGGCGCGATGTTGGTGCCGACCGTGGTGCTGGTCGGCTGCACGATGAAGACCAGCCTGTTACCGGTGCCCACCAGGATGTTGAAGGCGGCGCTGGTGGCCTGGGGCAGTCCGCCGCCGTCGGCATGCAGGGTGTACCCGGTGCCGGCCTTGTCGATCCGGAGATTACCGAAGGAAGCCACGCCGCTCACGGCGTTGGTCGCTCCGCCGCCAGTCAGCGCTCCGCCGGACGGGTTGTTCCCGATGGTGATCGTGATAGGCGTCGTAGCGCCGGTAATGGTGTTCTCCATCGAGTCCCTGATCGCGACCTGAACGGCGGGACTAATGGGCGATCCAGCTACTGTGCTGGCGCTGGGTTCCACTGCAAAGACCAGGTGGGTCGGCGGCCCGACCACGATGTTGAAGGCCGAGCTGGTCGAAGCCCGGAGGGTCCCACTGCTGGCTGTGAGCGTGTAGGCACTGCCAGCCCGGTTGATCCTGATGTTCGGGAAAGTGGCGACCCCGTTCACCGCGTTCTGCGTCAGCGTACCTGACAGGGTCCCGCCGCCGGCGTTGGTGCCGAAGGCCAGGGTCACCGGGGCTGTCGAGCCGGTGACCACATTCCCGAAGTTGTCCTGGACCGCAACGGTGATGGCCGGCGCGATCGCGGCGCCCGCGGTGGCGGTGGTGGGCTGCTGGACGAAGACCACCTGGTTCTCCGCCGCCGGCGTGATGTTGAACGCAGCGCTGGTGGCGCCGGTCAGGCCGGTGCTGGTCGCACTGAACGTATAGCCGGTGCCGGTCTTGTTGATGCTCAGGTTGGCGAAGGTGGCGACGCCGCTGCTGTTGGCGATCACGCTCGTCGAGCCGGAAAGCGTCCCGCCGCCCGGATTGTTGGCGATCGCCAGGCTGACCGAGTTGTTGTTGACGGTGGCGGGATTGCCGAACTGATCCAGCAGATTCACGGTCACCGCCGGCGCCATGATCACGTTGGCGACCGTGGCGCTCGGCTGCACCCCGAAGGCGAGCTGGGCGGGCGCGGCACCGGTTACGTTGAACACCCCGCTGGTATCGGTCCCGGTCAGTCCCGCTCCGGAGGCCGTCAGCCGGTATCCCACACCCGACTTGTTGATGCTCAGCGCGGAGAAGGTCGCGACCCCGTTGGTGGGCGAGACCGGACCCGCGCCGGTCAGGGTGCCCCCACCCGGATTCACGGCGATGCCCAACGTCACCGCGTTGGTGGCGGTGGGAACCACATTGCCGTTGGCATCCTGCACGCTCACCGTCACCGCGGGAGCGATGGCGACGCCGGCGGTGGCACCGGTGGGAGGTTGCGTGAAGACGACCTTACTGGCGGACCCCGGGGCGACGTTGAAGGCGATACTGGTCGCGCCGGCCGCGCCGGTGGTGGAGGCGGTCAGGCTATACCCGTTGCCGCTTCTATTAATAGAGACGCCGTTGAAGGTGGCGACGCCAGCCACCGCGGCGACCGGTCCGCCACCAGTCAGAGTCCCCTGGCCCGGGTTGGCGTTGATCGCCAACGTGATAGAGGCCGTGGAACCGGGGCCGGTGGTGATGGTGTTCCCCAGGAGGTCCTGCACCGTGACCACGATGGGCGGCGCGGCCAGGCCCGCGGTCATGTTGCCGGGAGGCGTGGTAAAGACGAGGCGAAGGTTGCTGCCCGGCGTCACATCGAAGCCGGCGCTGGTGGCATTGTTCAGCGGTGGCGACGTAGCGACCAGGGTGTATCCGGTGCCGGCCTTGTCGATCGTGAGCGCGGAGAAGGTGGCGATGCCGCCCGAAGCGCTGACCGACCCACCGCCGGTCAAGACGCCGGTCCCGGGGTTGTTGCCGATGGCCACGCTGACCGGCGCGTTAGAGGTGCTGACCAGGTTCCCTTCCGCGTCCTGGACCGCGACCTGCACCGCCGGCGCGATGAACGACCCGGCCGCCACCGTGGTCGGCTGGACCACGAAGGCCAGTTTGGCTGCCGTTCCCGCCGTGATGTTGAAGCCCGCGCTCGTCGCAGGGGCCAGGACGGGAGAGGCGAGGGTAGAGGTGGCGGTCAGGGTATAGCCGGTGCCCGCCTTGTCGATGCTGAGTCCCGAGAAGGTGGCGATGCCTGCAACGGCAGGCTGAGTCGCGGTGCCGGTCAGGGTGCCGCCACCCGCATTGGTTGCGATGGCGAGCGTGATCGGCGCGGTGGATGCAGTACCGGTGGTAATCGGATTTCCGTTTGCGTCCTGGACTGTGACCTGAATGTTCGCGATCGACTGAGCCGCCACCGTGTTGGTCGGCTGGACCGTGAACGCGAGCTGCGACCCGCCGGCAGCGGAGATGTTGAAGGTGTTACTGGTGGCGCCGGTGAGGCCGGTGCCGCCGGCCGTCAGGGTGTAGCCGATCCCCGCCTTGTTGACACTCAGGCCCGTGAAGGTCGCGACGCCGGCGATCGCGTTGACGGTCTTGGTACCGTTGAGCACGCCCGTCGCGGGAACCAGCGCGACCGTCACTGCGGCAGTCGAAGTCATCACCGTGTTGCCACTGGCGTCCTGCACCAGGACTACGACATCCGGCGAGATCGTGGCACCCGCCACCGCATTGGTCGGCTGCTGGAAGAAGGCCAGCTTGGCCGCGACGCCGACCCCGGCCGTGGCGGTAAAGGTCACCGGGCTGCCGGTGAGCGCGGTCCCATCCGACTTCTTGGCGCTGGCCTGGAGCGTGTTGGCCCCGGCCACCGCACCCAGCACCCAGTCGCCCACCGTGGCAACGCCGTTGACGTCGGTGGTCACGGTGCTGTCCGGCACCGAGCCTCCCCCGCCGGTCACCCGGAAGGTCACGGTCACTCCCTGCACCACGTTGTTGTTCTGGTCGGTGATCTTGACCGAGGGCTTGGCAGTGACCGGGAGACCGGCGGTGCCGCTCTGAGTGAGCACCGAGTTGGCCAGCATCTTGGTGGGCGTTGCCGCAGTCCCGGTGGCGGAGAACAGCACCGAGAAACCGGTCGCGCTGGCAGTCACCGTGTTGAGACCGACCGTGGGACCCAGGGTCCACCTGGTGAAGGCGTACCCGTTGGCATCGGTGGTCACTCCAGTGGGCAGCACCGACCCGCCCCCGCTGGCGACCGCGAAGGTGGTCACTCGACCCGGCACCCCGTTCCCGTTCCCGTCCACCAGGCGCACCACGATCGAGTCGGTGAGGGCGAACCCGGCGGGCGCGACCTGGCTGTTCCCGGAGGTCAGCTGCAACGCTGCGGGCCCGCCGGCCGATCCCGTGCTGGTGAAGGTGACCGGAGAGCCTTTGAGGGTGCCGGCCGTTGCGGTAGCGGTCTGCGCCCCGGAAGTGGGGCCGAGGGTGCGCTTCACTGCGGCGCGCCCGTCGATACCGGTGGTCGTGATGTTGGCGCTGACGCTTCCCTCTCCCGCCGGCACTGCCCAGTTCACCGTCTGACCAGCGATCGGATTGCCGAACTGGTCGGTGATCAGCACCACCAGCGAGTCGGTCAGGGCCGACCCCACCGTCGCCGTCTGGTTCTGTCCCACCACCGCCAGGATGGTGTCCGGCGCGGCCGCCATGGCGGTAGCGCTGAAGTCCTTAACCAGCTGGCCGGCCTGCCCGGAGGCAAGGACTCGAGCGCGCACCGTCTGGGTGCCGGCGTGGTTACCCAGGATCCATTGGGACTTGGCGTTCCCATCCGCGTCGGTGATCGCGGTGTCGGGAATCAACTGACCTGGGTTGGGGGAGGTGCCTCGGAACTCAACCGCTTGATTGATGACCGGGCGGTTCTTCCCATCCGTGACCTGGACGATCAATTGCTGGGGGAGAGGAGCACCAGCCACCGCGGACTGCAGGTTCCCCTGCACCATATCCAACTTGGCGGGCACGGCCTCATTCGGCAGGATGACGTTATCCTGGCTGCACGTGACAGTAGCCACGGCCAGCGAGGTGTATGAGGCAATGCGGACCAGACGGCGGAGCGAGCTCACGCGAGCAAATCGACCTGGGTTCGGGAGATGAGCGGTGAAGCCAAAAACGGCCCCTGCGCCAAGGAGCCGGAGTTCCCACATATGGAAGGGGGCAGGCCCCATGCCGAAGCGGGGACCATATGCTATCCGTCAACGACTTGGACCGCTAGAACTTAGAGAACGTTGCGGGCTGGAACGGTTGCGTCGCCGCTACACTTAATCGGCTCGATAAGGGGAGCGATGAAACAGGGGCCCTCACCTGCATCCCTTAGCTTTCGGCCATGCGTACACCTGTCCCGCCCCGAAAAACCCTTATCGGGCTCACCCTAGTCGCCGTGACCATCTGCTTCGGCATGGCGATCTGGCAGCTGTCGCGACTGCAAGCCCGCCGCCGGGCCAACGCCGCGGCGCTGGCTCAGCGCGACCTCCCCACCATCGAACTGGGCGGTGGAACCAGTGCAATGCTGGAGAACCGTCGGGTCAGGCTGCAAGGGCACTACGACCTGACTCACCCGATCTTGCTTCGCCAGTTCTACCACGAAGGCGCACCCGGTGTCCGGGTGGTGATGCCGCTGATTCCCACCCAGGGAGACACCGCGACGCTCGTGCTTCGCGGGTTTCTCCCGTCGGCCGACGGGATGCGGGTCGACTTGTCCCTCCTCCCGGATCCGGGCCCAGTCCTGGTGGAGGGGGTGGCCTTCCGAATTCCGGAGACCACAGACAGTGGCGGCCGGCTGAAGGACCGCGGGCTCCTCACCTGGCGCCGGCTGGATCGCGGCGAGGTCAGCCGCTTACTCTCTTATCCGGTGCGAGAGATCTATGTGCTTCAGGAACGGGTCGAGTCCACGGGAGGCAGGATGTTTCGCCTGGAGCCACCGCCGCTCGACGATGGCCCACACTTGAGCTACGCCTTTCAGTGGACCGCGTTTGGGGTTACGGCGTTGGTGGTGGGAGTGATTCTCTCGAAGAAGTCCTGAGTCCTGAGTACTGAGTCCTGAGGGGTGTCGCAGAGAAAGGGTGATCGCTGCGCTATCATGATGTTCTTGACCTTGGGCTGCCAGATAGATTCGCTCCATGACCTCAATCAGACGCTTCGAGGACCTAATAGCCTGGCAGCGAGCCAGGACTCTCGCCGTTCAGGTCTATCGGGTCACTCGTGAGGGACAATTCGTTCGGGATTTTGGTCTATGCGATCAGGTTCGGAGAGCCGCAACCTCTACCATGGCCAACTTGGCAGAGGGATTTGAACGGGGAAGGGTATCGGAGTTCCACCAGTTTGTGTCCACGGCCAAGGCCTCATGCGCTGAACTGCGGTCGCATCTGTACTTGGCAACCGACATCGGGTACCTAAGCTCGTCGGACTCTTCCGAATTGATGCAGATGGCGAACGAACTCGGGAGGATTCTCGGGGGTCTCCGGGCGGCAGTAGCCAGGGAACGGGAGAGAGGGTCCGTTCGTATTTCTGAGAAGCGGCATACCCCGTCCGCGATCATCTCACTCAGCACTCGAAACTCAGCACTCACTCAGGACGCAGGACTCAGGACTAGTACTTCGGCTCTTCGCTCCTCAGCTGTTTGGCAACCGCCTCAGCCTGTTTCAGAACTCTCAGCACATTCTGACCGGCTAGCTTCCTCAGCTCGTCGTCCTTCCACCCCCGGCGGATCAGCTCGGCAAAGAGGTCGGGGAACTTGGAGACGTCCTCGAGGCCCACCACCACCTCATCGATCCCGTCGAAGTCACTCCCGATGCCGATGTGATCGACCCCCGCCACAGTCCGCGCGTGCTCGATGTGATCGGCCACCTGGGCCAAGGTGGCCCGGGGCCAGGGGTGGGCCGCTCGATAGTCCTTCTCGATCCGATCCTGCACCTCCGGATCGGTGACACCTTCCAGCTCCCGGACCAGGGCAGCCCGCTCGGCGATATCGGCGTCCGCCACCGCCTGGGAGACGAATTGGGGCACAAAGGCGATCATCACCACCCCGCCATTAGCGGGCAGCCGAGCCAGGACCGAGTCGGGCACATTGCGCGGATGGTTGACCAGGCCGCGACAGGCCGAGTGAGAAAAGATCACCGGTGCCCGGGAGGTCGAGAGCACGTCGCTCATTACCCCGTCCGAGACGTGGGAGATGTCCACCAGCATCCCCAGGCGATTCATCTCGTGCACCACGTCCTTGCCGAAGGGGGTGAGACCACCGTGGCGGGCGGTGTCGAGCGCGGCGTCCGCCCAGTCCAGGGTCACGTTATGCGTGAGGGTCAGGTAGCGGGCACCGAGCTGATAGTACGAGCGCAGGGTACCCAACGAATTCTCCAGGACGTGGCCGCCCTCCATGCCGAGTAACGAGGCGATCCGGTGATGATGCCAGGCGCGCTCCAGGTCCTCGGCGCTGAGCGCCAGCTCGAGGTCGTCGGGATACCGGGCGATGGCGCGCCGGGCGATATCGAACTGTTCCAGCTGGACCCTGGCGAATCCGCTGTCCCTGATCTCGCCGGGTACGTAGATCGACCAGAATTGGGCCCCGACCATTCCCTCTCGAAGACGGGCCAGATCGGTGTGCCCGGCGGTCGTGGTCCGAAGGTCGTAGGCGGCCACATCCCGGGGGTGTTCTTTAGACCGCCGGATCACCCAGGCGAGGTCGTTATGTCCGTCGATCAGGATGGTCTTCTTGAGAAGCTTTCGGGCATGCTCGAGGGCAGGGTCGGTCTGACCGGCGAGAGGCATGGCGAGACTCAGGAAGAGAGGCGTGAGGTGGAACAGCACTCGGGCCGGGGACCGCCGACGAGTGTCGAGAGTTTGACGCATCCCTAGTGTTGCTTGCCGACCACTTCGGTCAACACCCGGCCGTCGAGCTTCTGGCTCGGTTCGAGGCCGAGCAGCGCCGCCAGCGTGGGGGCGATGTCGACGGTTCGCGCGGCCGTTGGGTAGATGGCGGGATGAATCCCGGGCCCCATGAAGATGATCGGCACGCTCGCATCGTCCGGATTGGTCGTCCCGTGGGTGGTCCATCCTCCTTCACCGGTCCAGATGTACCCCGGCGCCACCGACGCACAGACCAGCCAGCCGAAGTTCTCCGGCAGGGAGCGACGCCAGCGGGCGGCATCCAGATCGGAAGCCGGCGCCTTCTTAAGGGACTTGGGAGTGAAGACCTTGGTGACTCCCGGGAGCCGTGCCAGCGACTGGGCCAGCGCATCCGAAACGCTGTCCACGTTAATCCCGGCCTTGGCCATGGCCGCGACATCGGCGGAGAACAAGCCGGCCTCCTGTCGGAGCTCGAAGAAGTTATTGGCTCGCGCCTGAAGCCCGCCGGCCAGCGCCTGGAGCAGGCTATCCACCCCGACTCTCCCACCCTTGCGTCCCTGCGCCACCGCCAATTCCGGGAACGAAGTCACCCCGTGATCCCCGGTGAGCACGAACAGGGTGCGCGACCGGGGAACCAGGCGATCCAGCGAATCGAGAAATCCGCCCAGCCAGCGATCCAGCCGCACCACCTGATCGTGGAGCTCCCTGGAATCGGGCCCGAAGGCGTGGCCGACGTAGTCGGTGGCGGAGAGCGAGATGGCCAAGAGATCGGGCCGGCTCCGGCGACCGAGGCCCAGTTGCCGCACCCCTTCCAGCGCAAAGTCCAGGGTGAGCGAGTCCATCCAGGGATAGGATGGCAGGAATGCGGCGACTGAATCGGGGGTGCCCGGAAAACGATGGGGAAACGTGACGTCGTGCCCACCGTTCTCGTAGCCCATCGAGTCGGGCTCGGGATAGTCCGAATCGGGGAGCAAGGGGGTCCACGGCTTTCCGGCCAGAGCCGCGGCCCAGGGACGAGCATTATAGGCCTCGACCCAGGGCGGCAGGGTGTCGGCGTAGTAGCGGGAAGTGGTGAAGAGCCCGCTCTGATACCAGAACACCGGCGCCTTCGCCCGTCCCACCGGGAGAATGGCTCCGCGATCCTTGCGGGAGACCGAGAGCACCTTGGCCTCGGGATCCGCGGTGTGCATCCAGTCGTACAAGGCGGTGCCAACGAACCGGGCCGGTGACGCGCCCAGTCCGGAGACCTCGAGCAGCGGAGACGATCGGTCGATGACACCAAGGGTATTGGTAACGATTCCCGTATGGGCCGGATCCCGTCCCGAAAGGATGGTGGAATGACCCGGCGCGGTCTCGGTCACCGCGTGGTCCTGCATGGCGTTGGGGAACACGATCCCATCGTGGGTCAGGCGGGCCAGCCCTCCGGTCCACTGGTCCCCGAAGCGCGCCGGGTAGTCCCCGCGGAACTGATCCACGGTGAACACGACCACCAGCGACAGTTTGGGTAGAGCCGGATCGGCGGCGGTGGGAGCCAGCACCAAGAGCCCCGCGGCGAGACTGAACCCCAAGCGCGGGACCCGGCCAAGCCAGGCAGGGGTCGGCATGGCCGCAATGTAGTCTCATCCGGGAGGCGGGGCAGCGGTCGGGACGCGCCCCAAGTGAGCAGCGACTTGTCCCGCCGATCCGCCAGAGGTGTGGCGCCCCACCACACTGAACGCTCTTGCAGCCTCCACGACGCATTTTGCAAGTGCTTATGGGGCAACGAATTACGGCGTTGGCACCGGACTGGCTGTACAGAGGGGCACAACTGAAATTGGTAGTACCCTGATTTAACGAACCGCCCGATAAGAGCACACCCGGAGCGATCCGGGGCCGCAAAACTAGAGGTCTCGCTCAGCGAGATAGCTCGGTGCCGAAAGCGGACTCAGCGCGGACGTGACGATCAGTTGGCCCGAAGAGGGGCTTTCATGAGCGTCACGTTTTGTGTTATCGGGCGTGGGAGAGGAGCCATGACTTCCACGCAGAGTCAAACCCAGTCGTTCACGCGTCGCCCTTCGAGTCGGCGCCAATCCTTGCGCGTCCTGATGGTCGGGGCGCTTCTCACCGCCCCTGCCTGCACGGTGCTGGAACCGACCCCGCTCCCCGCGGGCGCCGTGGCCATGTACCCCCCGACCGAATTCGTAACCTGGTGGGAGCGGACGGAGCAGTGTTCCGGCCTCGTGGGGGACTACTCTCGCATCTCCTGGTATGTCGTCCCCAACGTGGACACCTTCCAGAGCGAGATCGGCGAAGTGGTCGGCCTCTGGAGCAAATCCAAATCGGGAAGCCAGATCACCATCGCCGGCGACTGGACCAACAGCGAGCTGGTGGTTCGGCACGAGATGCTGCACGACCTGCTGGGTCGTCAGGGTCATCCCACCGACTACTTCGTGGACAAGTGCGGGCTGACCTGGGCCAGCTGGAAGGGTGATTCCGCGGCGACGGTGGCGGAGGCGCCCAGCGGGTTCTAGAGCGGGTGAGCGGTTGATCCTGTCGAACGAGGGATCGCGCTAGAGGTAGCCCTTCGGATTCTGCGACTGCCAGCGCCAGCTGTCGACACACATCTCTGCAATCCCCTTGTTGGCCACCCATCCCAATTCGCGCTTGGCCTTGGAACAGTCGGCGTAGCAGGCCGCGATGTCGCCGGGACGCCGCCCGACGATGCGGTAATTGACCTTTCGGCCGGCGGCCTGCTGGTACGCCTTGACCACCTCCAGCACGCTGTACCCTCGTCCCGTCCCCAGGTTGTGGACCATTACGCCGGGTCTCTTCTCCAAGGCCTTGAGGGCGCTCAGGTGCCCGTCCGCGAGATCGGTCACGTGGATGTAGTCCCGCACACCGGTCCCGTCCGGCGTGGAATAGTCGTCTCCGAAAACGTGCAGCTCAGGCAACTTCCCCACGGCGACCTGTGAGATGTAGGGCATCAGGTTGTTAGGGATCCCGTTGGGATCCTCCCCGATCCTTCCGCTGGGGTCGGCCCCGACCGGGTTGAAGTACCGAAGGATCGAGATCCGCCATTCCGGATCGGCCCGGTGCAGATCGCGGAGGATCTGCTCGATCATGATCTTGGACCAGCCGTAGGGGTTGGCGCCGCTGAGCGGAAAGTCCTCGGTGATGGGGACCTTGTGCGGGTCGCCATAAACGGTGGCACTCGAGCTGAAGACCATGGTCCGGACCCCGCAGCGCTCCATCACCTCGCAGAGGGCCAGGGTCCCGGTCACGTTGTTGTGATAGTACCGGCGGGGCTCCGCCACCGATTCTCCCACCGCCTTGAGCCCGGCGAAGTGCATCACCGCCGCGATCGGGGTCCGGCGGAAGACAGCTTCGAGGGCCGCAGTGTCGAGCAGATTGATTTCGTGAAAGGCCAGCGACCGGCCCGCCAGCTCCTGGACTCGCCGGAGCGATTCCGCGTGGCTGTTCGAGAGGTTGTCCACCACCACCACCTCATGGCCTTCGCGAAGGAGGGCCAGGGCGGTGTGGCTGCCGACATACCCCGCGCCACCGGTGACCAGAATCGCCATGCCGAATCCTCAGATCGGGGGTCGACGAATAGTAGCAAGCCATGGGCCAGAAGCGCCGTGCGACGGCCAGAAAAAACGGCCCCGAGGATGCTCGAGGGCCGTGCACAAGACCATCAACCGCGAGAGTGCGCCGCGTAGGAATCGAACCTACAACCTACTGATTAAGAGTCAGTTGCTCTGCCAATTGAGCTAGCGGCGCGGAACTCAGGACTGAGGACTGAGTGCTGAGGACTGAGTGGGTGGAATACTCAGTCCTCAGTCCTCATCCCTCAGTCCTCGCTGGTATGACCCCAACGGGAATCGAACCCGTATTACCACCTTGAAAGAGTGGTGTCCTGACCGTTAGACGATGGGGCCGAACTCAGGACTGAGGACTCAGGACTGAGGACTGAGCGGCCCCATAGCATATACGAGATTCTCAGTCCTCAGTCCTCATCCCTCAGTCCTGCCTCATAGCGCTAACGGGATTCGAACCCGTGTTTGGGCCTTGAGAGGGCCCCGTCCTAGTCCCCTAGACGATAGCGCCGCGGCCCGGGGTCACTCCGCCGCCTGACCCGGGTTTCTCCCTTCGAATGTCATCGCCCGCACGCTCCGGACGAGTGGTAGAACACCAAGTGCCGGGAAGAGTTACCGGCTCCCGTGTGGGCCCGCCCACCTGCGGCGGAAGCTAAGGCGCCTCGCATCCTGGCGCCAGCCGATCGGCGCGAGTCATGGCATCGGCCGGGAGCACGGGCCCGGTTTTGAGGGCCCGAATTATACCACGGATCGCGGAGGTGTAAACTCCGCCGGCCGGGTCCAACGGGGCAACGCCCACGGAACCGCAGGGCTATTCGGGCCCAGGGCCAGGCTGCCCGGTGCCGAACCTGGAGGTGGTGGTGAGATGGAGCTCGGGAGCAGGCAAGCGCAGGGCGAAACCCGGGATGAGCGTGTTGGCCAGGCTGTAGATGACCAGCCCGCTGAAGACCGATCGCGGCACGTCGAAACGATCCTGCAGGATCTCGGCGATGACGAGGGTGAAGATCAGGCTCGGTGCCATCGCCACCCCGATGCGAATCCCCTTGGCGTATGACTCCCTGAGCGCCAAGCGCCGGTGCACGGCAACCAGCGCGATCCTGAACGGCACGATCACCATCAGGAATACGAGGCTCATGAGCAGCGCATCGGTGCCGAAGTCCTCCTGCCGCACGTGCAGCCCGGCGTTGAAGAAGTAGAAGGGAATGAAGAACGAGGCGAAGACCTCGACCGCGTGCAGCTGCTGCTCGGATGCGAAGGCGGGTAGGTGCTCTCGAAAGCGCTGCGCCGTGATGCCGACGACAAACGCTCCCACCAGGTAGTACACCCCGAGCCAGCGGGTAACGAAGGCGCACAACACCGCCACCATCAGGAGGAAGGCGAACTCGGACTTGGGGGCGAAGGGGACGATCCGTACGGCGAACAGCCGGAATGCCAGCGGCAGAACCATGATCATCACCACGAGCAGTAGGGTCGAGGTCGCCAGGCTGCGCGCCGTGGTGGATTGCAGTGTCACGAACAGAACCGCGAGGGCCACCAGCTCCGTGGCAACGGCTTTGGTCTTGACCCAGAACCGCTCACCGTCGGTGAGGTCGAGCGAGGCGAGCGAGTCGAGGATGAACCCGGTGGACGGCGTCAGCAGCGCCAGCGCCGTGAGCAGAGAGGGACGCCAGTCCAGCCCGACGGCGTAGTGGACCAGCGTCGCGACGCCCGCCAGGGCCCCGACCCCGATGGCCATGTGCTGAACCAGCACGGGCGCTTCGCTCCGGAGCTGGGGGAAGTCGACATCGAGCCCGAGGAAGAGAAACAGGGAGACGATCCCCAGCGTCGCCATGAGGCCGACCGTCCGATCCTGGAGGAAGAGGCCGAGTCCCATACCGGCCAGCATCCCGAGCGCCACGCTGGTGACAGCGGAGGGGAGGCGGTACCGCTGCAGAAACCGCGGTACCACGAACAGCGCAAATAGCAGCAGGATGTAGTCGAGCTCGCGCGGATTCTTGTCTGCCTGAGGCATCTAGCACCATTCCGGGCCGGAGATCCGGAGAGTCGATCCTCGAGCGGCGCGCGCGCGCCGCCCAGCGTGAAGACGTTCGGACGCTGGCTGGATGGGGACTTCTCCGTCAAGGCTGGTTCACGGACGGCGGGAAAATTCAGCCCGCCTCCGGTAACGACGACTCGACGGCCTCAGGCAGTCGAGGAACGGAAACCTGAGTGGGGTGAGGCCGGGTTGTTGGCGAATGCCGTTTGGTCCCCAAGGCGCCGAGGGCGCCGCCAGCGACGGAGGCGCTGCTGCCCCTGGTGGGAACGCGCCATAACCGTTCGGACCAAGTGCCGCGGACTTGGATGGAGGGGGATTCAGGGCCTGTCGGTAAGACCTCAGCCCTGAGCCCTCGGTCTTCAAACTACAGGCCCGGAGGGAATCGAACCCCCAACCCCCGGTTTTGGAGACCGGTGCTCTACCAATTGAGCTACGGACCTAAACAGGACTGAGCAATGAGGACTGAAGACTGAGTTGGCCTCAGGACCCGCTGGAGTGGGCCCCTGGTCCTGACTCAACCCTCAGTCCTCAGTCCTCAATCCCTTTTTTATCCGCCCAGGGTGGCTGACGGGAATTGAACCCGCAACCTCCGGAGCCACAGTCCGGCGCTCTAACCGATTGAGCTACAGCCACCACGCTGCTGCCGGGCTGGCACGATTCGAGCCGGCGGAAGGTACCGTACGCCCACCGGGGGGTCAAGGCCAAAACGCCGCTGCCAGCTCCTGCGTCCGCGGCGTCGAAGCGACCGCGCGACCGTCCCACGCCGCAATCGGGACCACGCCTCGCGCCGCGTTCACCACGAAGAGCGGTAATCCCGCCAGATCGGCCGGGCGTAGGCGTCGCTCGGTGATGCCACCTGCCAGTTCCCTCGAACGGGCGCGCCCCACGCTGGGAAGAATACCCAGGTCCAGGGCCGGTCCGCAGAGGTGTCCGCCTTCCCACCAGAGCAGGGCGAAAATGGCGGCCTCCGCCACGAGGCCCTCCGGAGTAAGCAGCACGCCATCGCTCGCGCCCTTGGCCTTGGCCGCGGCGAGGGTCTCATCGAACTGCACCCGATCGGTGGTCTTGTGCGGGTAGGGCCGATACCCGACCGGCGAGGTGATCACCTGAATCGGACTGATCGGGCCGACCGCGCGCTCCGTCACCCGCACGCCAGCCGCATCCACCTCGAATCGCACCATCCGGTCCTCGCCCCCGGTCGGCGCCGCCAGCGAACCGGGGTATGGAATCCCCAGAGCGCGACAACTCGCCTGCAGGCGGTGAAGGTGCAGGTGCCAGAGTGGCGCGGTACCGCCCCGGACCCGGACGGTTTCGATCAGTCCCATGAATCAGCTCTCCGTTTGCACCCGCCACCTCCCGGCGCTCACCGCCTTGACCGCGGTGGTGGCGAGAATGATGCTGCCCCCCAGCAGGGCCAGCGGGCTGGGCCGCTCGCCGTGCACCAGGTAGGCCCAGACCGGGTTCAGGGCCGGCTCCAGGTAGAGTAGCAGGGTGACTTCAAAGGCGGGCAAGGCGGTCACGGCGGACGAGACGAGGATGTAGGCCACCCCAATCTGGAAGACGCCGAGATAGATCACCAGCACCCAGTCATTGACCGGGTGGCTGCCCAGCGGCCAGGCGAAGGGGAGCGCGAAGGCAAAGGCGGCGAAGTTGCCCGAGACGATCGCGGCACTCGGCGCACCGCTCTGCTTGCCGAGCCAGCGAAGCCCCACCACCGTGATGGCCCAGGTGAGGCCGCTCAACGCGGCGAGCAGATTGCCGCTGGCCGGATCGGGAGCGGTGAGATAGCTCGGCTCTCGTCCCACGAAGAAGCAGGCGAGTCCCACTGCGAGGGCCGCCATCACCAACAGGTCCCGGCGATCGATCCGTTCGTGCAGAATCCAGGGACCCAGCGCGAGGAGGTAGAGGGGTGCGGTGGCCTGGAGGAAGATTGCGTTGGCGGAAGTGGTGAGCCGGGTTGCGAGCACGAACAGGACGAGGGTCGCGGCGTAGGCGAGGCCCACGAGGACGGCCCGCCAGGTCCAGCCGGTGCGTGCCCGGCGGGAGAGCAGGAGGACCGCCACGGCCGCGATTCCCGACCGAAGGCTGGCCACCTGCCAGCCGGTAAACCCGGCCGCCTTGATCGCCGCTCCTCCGGTCGAGAAGAGGAGTGCCGCAGCCAGCACACCCAGGCGGGCACGACCGGGGCTCGACATGGGAGGAAAGCTTCATCCCCGAAAGCATCCCGGGCAAGGGCAAACTCTTGACAGAGTTGGCGTTCCTTCCCAGCGTAGACTGTTTGTTCTCTCGCCCTTCGATGTCGTCGCGCTTCGAGATTCCTTCAGAGACGTGTTGTCTCATCCTTCTGGGAGGGCTGGTATGAGTCCACTCATGGCACAGGGAATCAGCATCGGCTTAATGCTTGCCGTATGGGATTTGCTCTGCGGCGCGGTGCATCTCTCGATCTATCCGGGTATCATCGCCTGGGGATGCTTCATCGCCTCGGGCGGGAAGACCGAGGGACTGGTGAAGACGCTTGCCGCGCTCATCTCGGGAGCGTTCTGGGCTCTGGTCGCGACTACCCTGGCCGGTAACCTTGGAGGCGGCCGGGTCGTAACGGCAATCATCGTGGGGCTAGCCGGAGTGGTGCTGGTCTTCCAGTCGCGATTCTCTGTTCTTTCCTTCCTGGGCGGGAGCCTGGTGGGAGTGGGGGCTTTGTTCTCCTTCCCTAACCTTCTGAAGGAAGGCCTGCTCAATTTCGGCGCTTCGCTGATCACCGGAGTCGTCTTCGGATACCTCTCGGATATGTTGGCGGGAAGATTGAAGAAGAGCTAGGCCATACCACGTGGAATGGCAGATAGGGCCGGCGGGACGAATACTCGACCGGCCCCTTAGCTTTCCCGGTTGAGCCGGCGGCTCTGTTTGTAGGGAAAGAAGTCCACCACCTCACCGGTCGCGACCACATCCTGCATTCGCTTCCAATAGCCGACGTCCAGCAGGTCTCCATGAGCGTGGAGAAACACCTCCCCCAGCTGTCCCGGGAGGGTGAGAAAGACGCGGAACTCCTCGGGAAACACGTCCCGCTCCCCGACGTAGAACCAGGGTTCGGCCGCCATCTCGTCGTCCTCGTTCCGGGGCGCTGGCAGACGCCGGAAGTTGCACTCGGTGAGGAGACATAGCTCGTCATAGTCGTAGAAGATCACCCGCCCATTCCGGGTCACCCCGAAATTCTTCAGGAGCATGTCCCCGGTGAAGATGTTGGCGGTGGCGAGATCCTTGATCGACTGTCCGTAGTCGAGAACCGTATCCACGGCGATGTCCGGGGCGGCCGTCTTGAGGAAGAGGTTGAGCGGCGTCACCCGGCGTTCGGTGTAGAGGTGTCGCACCACCACGCGCTCTCCCTGCACCCGGACAACGGATCCCGCTTCCTGCTGTAAGTGCTCCAGCAGACCCTCGGCGAAGTGGTCGCGGCGGAACTCGAGTCCCTCGAATTCCTGCGCATCGGCCAACCGGCCCACCCGGTCCCGCACGAAGACCAGATGGTACTTGCCCATCACGTCGGCCCGCGTCGAGGTCTTGGGCGCCCCGAAGCGATCCTTGATGATCTTGAAGACGATGTTGAGCGCCGGCAGCACGAGGACGCTCATCACCAGACCTTCGTCGCCCTCGGCCCGCTGGAAGTGAGCGCCGGGCTCCCGCAGGATCCGCTGCAGGGCCAGGAACAGCTCGGTCTTTCCGTGCTTGTGGTAGCCCACCGCGGTGTAGAGCTCGTCCACCGGCTTGTGCGGGAGGATCGAGCGCAGAAAATCGACGATGGCCCGCGGCCGCTCGGCCTCCACGTGGAAGTGGCTCCGCGTGAAGCTGAACACCACGCTGGCCTCATCCACCCCGGTCAGGGCCGCATCGACCTCGACCCCCTGAGGCCCGTTGATCAGCGGGAGGACCAGGGGCGTGAGGCCTCCGGCCCGACGGATGCGGCCGACGACGTACGCGCCCTTATTCCGATAGAACAGTGTGGGAATGACCTCGATGGATTGGATCGGATCCTGATCGAGTCGCAGGTCCCGGCTCAAGACCCTGGCGACGGAAACAGCGTCGTGATCGAGATCGTGGAAGCGCGCATCCAGCGGCAGCTCGGATAACAGGCTGCGAAGCAGTTCGGTGAGCCCGGCCTCCGCTCCGTAGGAGCGATGCGAGGCGGGGGCGGTGGCGGTGAGCCGCTCGAAGTCCGCGGCCACGAATTCCCGCCCGGAAGCCACCCCATAGGTTCGAAGCAGGCGGCGCGAGCCCGAGTTGAAGAACGTGTAGGCCAGCTCGACGTCCTCCCGGCCCTCAACCAGCTCTTCATACACGCCCCGGATCGCCACCCACATTTCGGGGAGAAAGGCCTGCACGTCCAGCACCCGGAGCAGGTCGCCGACTACCCAATCCACGAATTGGCGATAGAGCGAAAGCCGCTCCAGGGCATCCTGCTGAGCGCCCCGCCAGTCGCAGGTGGCGAAGCGGGCCCGGGCCCGACGGGTCACCAGCTGAAACTGCGCATGCCAGGCGTCGAATCCGGCCCGGATCGCGTCCGCCGCCTCGCTCACCAGCTCGGCCGGGGACCGGGGCGCCGAGATGTGGGACGGGAGGCCGACCGATCGGACGGTAGCGGGGAGCTGGGGGCCGGGGTGCGAGGGGCGGTTCATGTATATTCCGGCAATCTGAATTCTACCTCTGGACGTCACGATGCCAACCTCACAAGCTCCCTCGACCGCTCCCGCCCCAAAATACGACCAGCTGACTCCACCGAGTCGGGGCTCGACCATCACCATGCAGCAGGGCCGGCTCCAGGTGCCCGACCGCCCGATCATTCCCTTCATCGAAGGGGACGGCACCGGTCCGGACATCTGGCGCGCCTCGAAGATGGTCTTCGATGCCGCCGTGAAGAAGGCCTATGGCGGCCACCGCGAGCTCATCTGGTTCGAGGTCTACGCCGGCGAGAAGGCGAAGGACCGACTGGACAGCTGGCTTCCCGAAGACACGCTCCGGGCCATCGACCATCACCTGGTGGCGATCAAGGGCCCGCTGACCACGCCGGTGGGCGGCGGGTTCCGCTCGCTCAACGTGGCGCTCCGCCAAAAGCTCGATCTCTTTGCCTGCGTCCGCCCGGTCCGCTGGTTCACCGGGGTCCCCTCGCCGGTCAAGCATCCAGAGCTGGTGGACATGATCATCTTCCGGGAGAACACCGAGGACATCTACGCCGGGATCGAGTACAAGGCCCGAACGGATGCCGCCAAGCACCTGATCAACTTCCTCCAGGAGAACCTGGGCGTCACCTCGATCCGGTTCCCCCAGAGCAGCGGGATCGGGATCAAGCCGATATCGGAGGATGGATCGCACCGCCTGATCCGATCCGCCATCGAGTACGCGGTCGCGCAGAAGAAGAAGAGCGTCACCCTGGTCCACAAGGGCAACATCATGAAGTACACCGAAGGCGCCTTCCGGGACTGGGGCTACGAGCTGGCCAAGAAGGAGTTCGGCGCGATCGACATCGACGGCGGCCCCTGGTGCAAGCTGCCCGGCGGCGTCGTGATCAAGGACGTGATAGCGGATGCGTTCCTCCAGCAGATCCTGACCCGGCCGGCGGAGTACGACGTGATCGCCACCATGAATCTCAACGGCGACTACATCTCCGACGCGCTGGCCGCCCAGGTCGGCGGGATCGGCATCGCGCCCGGCGCCAACATCAACTATCTCACCGGTCACGCGATTTTCGAAGCGACCCATGGGACCGCTCCCCGCTACGCGGGACAGGACAAGGTGAACCCGGGTTCGGTGATTCTGTCCGGCGAGATGATGCTCCGCTATCTGGGCTGGAACGAAGCGGCCGACCTGATCGTCGCTTCCCTGGGGAAGACCATCGCGCAGAAGCGGGTCACCTACGACTTCGCCCGCCAGATGGAAGGAGCGACCGAGGTAAGCTGCAGCGGCTTCGGCAAGGCGATGGTGGAGAACCTCTGAGTACATGAGCACCCTGGCCTCGACGCTGGAGCGATTTCAGGCGGCCGACCGGCAGACGCGGCTCGACCTGTTGCTGGACTATTCCAAGAAGCTGCCGCCCCTGCCCGAGCACCTGGAGGACATGCGCAACCAGGGGATGCACATGGTCCCGGAGTGCATGTCTCCCGTCTTCCTCTGGCTCGCCAGCGAAACCACCGGGGTGCGCCTCTATGCCGACGCCCCGCGGGAAGCGCCCACCGTCCGGGGCTTCGTCTCTCTGCTCGAGCGGGCGGTGCGGGATGCGGAGCCGGCGGAAGTGAGCCGGCTACCCAACGATCTCCTCGAGCGACTCGGGTTGGTGGAGATCCTGGGGATGAGCCGGATCCACGGCCTCACCGCGATCCTGCAGCGGGTGAAGAAGATGGCGGAAGCGGCCGCCAGACACGGGACCCAGCCCGCGACTCCCGCCTGACCGCAAGCCTCTGAAACGAAACGGCGGGTGGGCCCAGTCGCCCACCCGCCGTCGCTGCCCTCAAGACGGCGTCACGGCTTCTCGATCGGCACCCCTACCAGATTGCCCCACTCAGTCCACGAACCGTCGTAGTTCCGCACCTTCTTGAAGCCAAGCAGGTAAGTAAGCACGAACCAGGTGTGGGAGGAACGCTCGCCGATCCGGCAGTAGGCGACCACATCGTCGTCCGGCTTGAGACCGTTCTCTTCCAGATAGATCCGCTTGAGCTCGCCGGCCGGGCGGAAGGTGTGGGTCTCCGGGGTGATCGCCCGGCCCCACGGCACGCTGCGAGCACCGGGAATGTGCCCACCCCGCAGTGCGCCCTCATTGGGATAATCGGGCATGTGGAGCCGCTCGCCGCGGAACTCCTCGGGGCTCCGCACATCAACCAGCGGAAGTCGCGATTTGACGTGGGTCAGGACCTGGTCGCGGAAGGCGCGGATCCGGTTGTCATCCCGATCGCTCACGGTGATGTTGCCCTCGGGATAACGGGCTACATCGGTCACCAGATCGCGCCCTTCTTCCTGCCAGCGCGCCCGGCCGCCGTCCATGATCTTGAGGCGCTCCACTCCGAACAGCCGGAAGACCCAGAAGGCATAGGTGGCCCACCAGTTGTTCTTGTCGCCGTAGAAGACGACCGTGGTATCCTGGTTGATCCCCTTGGCGCGCAGCAGCCTCTGGAACCGCTCGCGGTCCAGGTAGTCGCGCCGGAGCTGGTCGTTGAGGTCGTTCACCCAGTCGATCTTGACGGCGCCGGGAATGTGTCCGGTCTCGTAGAGCAGCAGGTCTTCATTGGATTCGACCAGGCGCACGTTGGCATCGGTCCTGTGCTTGGCGACCCAGTCGGTGGAGACCAGGACGTCAGGAACGGCGTACCCGCGCTGTTCGATGGGAATGGCGGTCGCCGCGGGAGCTACATTGGTCATCGTTTCCTCCTGAAAGAAATCTTGGTGGTTCTCCGCTCTTACCCCGCTGTTCGCGTCCGCCCATCGCTCACCGGCCGGTTGGGCCCGGAAACGATTCGGCCGCGACGCCTCTCGGGATCGCGGCCGGCAGCACACTGCGGTGGAACAGTCCGCTCTAGCCAGCTCGCGCGCAATCCTCCCGAGAGGCCCTGGTACAGCACCTCAGGTCGGCGAAACACCGAACGGTTTGAGCGACCACGGGATAGACCTCCAACGAAGGGAACTCGAAGTCGGCCGGCTTGGTGCAAGTACGACCAAAGTCATCGGGTTGTCAAGTGCGGGCCGGACCGTCCAGGCGGGGAGTCGCGGACCGCCCGGGTACGGAGTATCATGAAGGCGGCCTTTCAGCGGACCAGAGATGCTATGGCGACCACCCTCGGATGGGCCCGGTGTACCGAACGCATGGCGGACATCCTCCGCCGTGGCGCCTGGTACCCCGTGGTGGAGGAGACTCCGGATGGGGTCGTGGTCGAAGTGGACCAGCAGCACATCCGGGTCAAGCGCGGGGACGTGAGCATTCGCAAGGATCCGCCGACCGAGTGGAGCATCGTGGTCCGCACCGGAGTCATGCGCCCCACCTGGAGCGGGGCGGGCAGCTCGGCTCCCACGACCTACGCCGTCTGCCCCGGCTGCCGGGAGCGCCAGTACATGGATGGCAAGCCTCGGGAGATGGAGTGTCGGCGCTGCAAGAAGACCGCCGCCGTCAACTGGGTGGAAACCTGCTGACCGGTCACCCCCGCTCCGGCTGACGCAGTTCCTCGGCGCCCGGCCGAAATCATCACCACTTCCAACCACCACTTCCACTCGCGGTCCTGCGGCATGTCCCTCCACAGTACTGCCCGATGGCCTGGTGCCATGGCCATCCTGCTCGCCGCCTGCGCGCCGGCGGCTCCCGGCGGCGTGTCACCCAGCTCAGCGGATTCCCTCCGCTTCGAGAAGTTCATCGATAGCTATCTCGAGGAACCACAGGCCCGGGAAGAGCCCCGAGCGGACCAGGTCCTGTCCGGGCTGGAGGTCGCCGAGGAGGCGCGCGAGGCCGCCAGCGCGACCCGGCGACTGGAGCAGCTGCGGAGCATCGATACCACGCGATTGGTGGTCGATCAGCGGATCGACTGGCTGCTGATCGAATCGGTGCTCGCACGGCAGGTCTACGACACCGTCCTCCATCGCGCCGAGCGGAGTCCCGGGAACTACCTCACCCTCGGCAGCCTGTTCTGGCGGGTGGCCGGGGATCATACCCCCACGGCGAGCGATTGGAGCGCGGCCCGCTCCGATCTGGAGATCGCGCCCCGGGCGCTGGCACTGGGTCGCCGTCAGCTGAAGGCGCCGCCCCCCCTCTGGGTCCGGCTGGCCATCACCTCGAGTCAGCGGTTCAGCGAGTTTCTGCGGGGAGATTTCCGGAAGCGGGTAGGTTCATCCGCCCCCGATTCGATGCGAACGGTGCTGCTCACTGATGCGGACCAGGCAGTGGCGGCATTGGACGGGTACGCCGCCTTTCTCAAGGACACTCTGGTCGCCGGGCCCGAGGGCTCCTGGGCGACCGGCAAGGAGTATTACGACTGGGTCCTCGAGAAGGTGAACTTCCTTCCCTTCACCGCGGACAGTCTGATCGCGGAAGGGCGCCGGATCCACGCGGAGACCAGGTTGGCGCTGGATTCACTCGCCAAGGCCCTCCGACCGGGGACCGACTGGCACGTCCTGACCGAAGAGCTGAGAAGTCGCCACCCTGAACCGGGCGCCATCACCGATGGGTACCGCCGACAGTCGCACAAGGTGCAGGCCCTGCTGATCCGGGACGACCTGATCCGGCTGCCGCCCTGCCAGGAACTGGTCTTCGTTCCCACGCCGCCGCAGCTCCGGGACACCTACGCCTGGGGCGGCTACGGAGGACTGACCGACCGGGACGGGATCAAGGTCGGGCGCTTCTTCGTGACGGACGTCGTGCCGGGGATGAGCCCGGACGAGATCGCCATGAAGCTCCGGGCTCAGAACAACGGCTGGATCAGCGTCATCGCTTTGCACGAGGGGTACCCCGGCCATCACCTTCAAGCGGTCTACACCGCGCTCAACCCGCGCAAGCTCCGACGTCATCTCGATAACACCTATTACGACGAAGGGTGGGCCCTGTACTCGGAGCACTGGATGGGCCGGGCGGGACTCTACGACGACAACCCCGATGCCCGCCTGGCTCAGCTTCAGATGCGGCTCTGGCGGACGGCGCGGGTGATCATCGATCCCTCGCTCCACACTGGTGCGATGACCTACGAACAGGCGGTGCAGTTCTTTGTAGACGAGGTGGGGTTGGAGCGGAGCGCGGCGGAGGCGGAGGTCAACCGATTCACCACCTGGCCGACCCAGGCCCCCAGTTACATCATCGGCTGGCTCGAGCTGGAGCGACTGAAGACGGAAATTCAGACCGCGGTGGGAGACCGCTTCTCGGAAAAACAGTACGTGGAGCGGGTGCTGGAGGCCGGTCCCCTGCCGCTCGCCCTGCTCCGCCGCGCGGTGTTGGCGGCCTACGGTCTCGCCGGTCCCGACGCCGCGGCTCGGCCGGCTAGTCCCTGAACTGGCCGGCGCCGGTCCGCGCGGTAGAGGGCACCTCGATCTTCGGCGGCTCGGGGGTAAAGTCTTCGCCCGGGTTGATGAAGCGGTCCCGCTCGAAACGGAACTGTTTCTCGTAGAGCGAGGCGTAGCGCCCGCGCATCGCCAGGAGGGTGGGATGGGTCCCGCGCTCGACGATGACGCCCGAGTCGAGGACCAGGATCTGGTCGGCGCTCAGGATGGTGCTCAGGCGGTGGGCGATCACGAAGGTGGTTCGGCCGCTCCGGAGCGCGCGCAGCCCGTCCTGAATCAGCTGCTCGCTCTCGCTGTCCAGGCTCGAGGTGGCTTCGTCCAGGATCAGGATCGCGGGATCGGCCAGGATGGCCCGCGCGATCGCCACCCGCTGGCGCTGTCCCCCTGAGAGCTTCACCCCCCGTTCCCCGACGATGGTGTCGTACTTCTCGGGGAATCCCTCGATGAATTCGTCGCAGTGCGCGATCCGGGCCACCTCGCGCACCTGTTCCGTAGTGGCCTCGGGGCGGGAGAACCGGATGTTGTCGGCTACCGTGCCGTCGAAGAGGAAGTTGTCCTGGAGCACGATCCCCAGCTGAGACCGGTAGTCCCGCAGGCGAATCCCGGCCAGGTCCCGCCCGTCGATGAGCACCCGTCCCGCCGTGGGGCGGTTGAAGGCCATCACCAGACTGATGAGCGTACTCTTGCCCGATCCGCTGGGTCCCACCAGGGCGCTGGTCGTTCCGGCGGGAGCGACGAAGGAGATGTCCCTGAGCACCGGCACATCGGGGCGGTACTCGAAGCTCACGTGGTCGAAGGCCACGGTGCCCCGGATCTTCCCCAGCGGCTCGCGGCCCTGGTCCTCGTCGACCTCGGTAGGCATGCTCATCAGCTCCCGGATCCGGTCCAGTCCCGCGAAGGCCTCGGTGACCTGGGTACCGATGGCGGCGATCTGGACCAGCGGGGCCGCGACCATGCCGGTGAAGAAGATGTACATCACGAAATCGCCCAGGGTCATGCTCTGGCCGATGATCGCGTTTCCGCCCACGACGATCATCAGGGCCCCGATCAGCCCGACTACGACGACGCTAAGCGCGCCCACCGCCGAAACGCCGGTCATGGTAGCGGCCACGTTCCGGAACAGGCGGTGAATCCCCCGGGCGAAGACCAGCTGTTCACGCCGTTCCGCAACATAGGATTTGACGATCCGGATTCCGCTCAGGGATTCGCCCAGGCGGCCGGTGACTTCCGCGTTGAGCTTGCTCCGCTCCCGGAAGATCGGCCGCAGGCGCGTAAAGGCGAGCGCCATGCCGCCGCCGAAGACCAGGAGGAGCACGATCGTAGCCAGGGTGAGATGCCAATTCAGGTAGAACAGCACCCCCATCGCGATGGCGGCGGTCACCAGACCGCCTACCAGCTGCACCAGCCCCGTCCCGACCAGGTTCCGGATCCCTTCGGCGTCGTTCATGATCCGGGAGATGAGAACGCCGGTCTGAGTGGCGTCGAAGGCGCGAACCGGGAGCCGCAGCACATGCTGCTCGATCCGGCGCCGCATGTCGGTGATAGCCCGCTGCGCCGCGACGCCCAATACCTGCGAAAGGGCGAAAGAGGTGACGGCTTGTACCAGGGTGGCCAGCAGTACGGCACCAGCCAGGGGCCAGAGCAACTGTCGCTGCCCCGCGATCAGGACGTGATCGATGAGGTATTTGGAGCTGGCGGGGAGGACCAGGCCCGCGAGGCGGCTGATCAGCATCAGTCCCAGGCCCAGGGAGAGTCGGCGCCGATGGGCCCATACCAGCTCCCGCGCCTCCCGCCAGACCACCTCCACCCCGACCCGCTTCTTTTTCGGCTCGCTCATAGTTCCTTTGTGGGTTCCCGCCGGGTTCCAAATCTAGCAGGATCGGGACGCGGTCTCCTCCGCTCGGCCAGCCCCTTTCGATCGTGAGGGGGAAGGCCTAGCTTCGGTTCCCTGCCGTCGGTATCCTACCGGCGGTTTCCCTGGAGTCTTTTCGCCGTGCCCGACGCACAAGCCCGCCTGCAGACCGCGCTCGCCGGACGCTACACGTTCGAACGGGAGATCGGTCACGGGGGCATGGCCACCGTGTACCTGGCCCAGGATCTCAAGCACCGGCGCCCAGTGGCGATCAAGGTGCTGCATCCGCACCTGGCCGCCCATCTGGGCCCGGAGCGGTTTCTCCGGGAGATCGAAATCGCCGCCCGCCTGAATCATCCCCACATCCTGACGCTGATCGACTCCGGCGAAGCCGACGGTTTCCTCTACTATGTGATGCCGTTCGTGGAAGGCGAGTCGCTCCGGGGCCGCCTGATCCGCGAGAAGCGCCTGCCCTTGAACGAGGCGATCCAGATCGCGCGGCACGTGGCCGCGGCGCTGGCCTACGCCCACACCCGCGGGGTGGTTCATCGCGACATCAAACCGGAGAACGTGATGCTCCACGAGGGAGAGGCCATGGTCACCGACTTCGGCATCGCCAAGGCGATTACCGAGGCGGGCACCGACAACATCACGCAGACGGGCACCGCCATCGGCACCCCCGCCTACATGAGCCCTGAGCAGGCGGCGGGACAGAGCGACCTCGACGGTCGGAGCGACCTGTACAGCCTGGGCTGTACGCTCTACGAGATGCTGGCCGGGGAGCCGCCGTTCACCGGCCCCACGGCGCAAGCGGTGATGGTCAAGCGACTGAGCGAGCCGGTCCCCTCACTCCGCGGCCTTCGGGGCAGCATTCCCGAGGGGATCGAGCGGGCGGTGGCCAAGGTACTGGCGCGAAACCCCGACGAGCGGTATGACAGCGGGACCACGCTGGCCGCGGCACTGGCGCTCCCCGGCGTCTCTACCCCTCCCGGCCCCACGACCATCATGAGCGGCGGAACAGCCAACAAGACCAAATCGATCGCGGTGCTCCCCTTCGCAGACATGAGTCCCGAACGGGACCAGGAATACTTCACCGACGGTATCGCCGAGGAGATCATCAACGCGCTCACCAAGATCCGGGCGCTGCGGGTGGCATCCCGCTCCTCTTCCTTCGCCTTCAAGGGCAAGAATCAGGACATCCGCCAGGTGGGCGAGCAGCTCAACGTGAGCACGGTGCTCGAAGGCAGCGTGCGCAAGGCAGGCAATCGGCTCCGAATCACTGCTCAGCTCATCGACGTGGCGGACGGCTACCACCTCTGGTCCGACCGCTACGACCGCGACCTGGAAGACGTCTTCGCGGTGCAGGATGAGATCGCCGGGAGCATCGTAAAGGCGCTCCGGATGGTGCTGAGCGAGGAAGAGAAGCGAGCCATCGAGAAGCCTCGCACCGACAACCTGCAGGCCTACGAGTACTACCTGAAGGGCCGCCAGTTCTCTCACCAATACCGGGAGAAGGGCCTCCAGTTCGCCCGCCGCATGTTCGCCCGCGCCATCGAGCTGGATCCCCAGTTCGTGCTGGCCTACACCGCCGCCGCCGATTGCAGCTCGCTGCTGTACATGTGGTGGGACGCCAGCGAGGCCAACCTCGAGCACGCCGACAATGCGACCCAGAAGGCGCTGGCCCTGGGACCCGAGGTCGCCGAGGCCCATGCCTCACGAGGCCTGGCCATGACCCTGCGCAAGCGCTACGACGAGGCACAACAGGAGTTCGAGACCGCCATCCGGCTCGATCCCAAGTCGTTCGAGGCCTACTATTTCTACGGGAGAGCCTGCTTCCAGCAGGGGAAGTTGGCCGAGGCCGCCAAGCACCTGGAGCAGGCGGGCGAGGTGCGTCCCGAGGATTTCCAGGCGCCCTCCCTCGCCTCCCTGGCGTACAAGGGGATGGGGAAACAGGCCGAGGCCGACGCGGCGCGGCAGCGGTCGATCGCCATCATCGAGAAACACCTGGAACTCAATCCCGACGACGCCCGGGCTCTGTACCTCGGAGCGGTGGACCTCTGCCAGGCCGGGCAGCGAGACAAGAGTCTCGAATGGGCGGGCCGGGCGCTGGCCATCGACCCTGAGGACTCCGTGGTGCTGTACAATGTCGCCTGCGTCTACGCCCTCACCGGGGAGACGGACCGCGCCCTCGATTGCCTGGAACGGGCCGTGCGGAACGGCTCGGGGCACCGGGAATGGATGGAGAACGATTCCGACCTGGAGTCGCTCCGGGCGCACCCCCGCTTCAAGGCCCTGCTCACCAGCATTTAGCGTTTTCCTCTTGACGGGTGCGGAACAGGCCGCAGATTCGGAGCATGGACTTTTCCGGGGTCGAGCGGATTCGTTGGCTTGCGCTGGTCGGCGCCCTGAGCGGCGTGGCCGGCACCCTGGCCGCGCAGACCGACGTCGCTGTCCAACCCGGACCCGGCCAACGGGTCCGCGTCGTTTGTACCCAGGCGGGTAACTCCCCGCTGATCGGCACCGTCCTCTCTCACGATCAAGACTCGCTGCGCCTGGAGCTGGCCAGCTGGGCCGATCCGGTCTCGCTTCCCCACCCCACCATTCGGCGCATCGAGGTGAGCTCCGGGCCGCAGTCCAACGCCGATCGCGGCGCGCTGCGAGGCGCGATGGTGGGCGTGCTGTCCGGCATAGTGGCCGGGCTGTTGGCGACCAATTCTCAGTCGGGAACGGCGAACACCCCTGCGGCCAGAGCCCTGCTCGGCGCCACCCTCTTCGGACTCACCGGGGCGGGCATCGGGGCCGCGATCGGCTCCCTGTCGGAGAGCGAGCGTTGGAAAGAAGTTCCGCTGGAGCAGCAACCCAACTTCGTATCGCCCTGAACTCCCAACAACCATCGCTGGTACGCGTGCCTCTGCTCTCTCAGGGCGAGATCATCACGTGCGCCCAGGGCTTTCCGGCATACATCAGCCACGGCTTCCCACCACCGGGCAACGTGGGCAGGCCCGTCGCTTCCGCCGTCGCGTAAGCGATATAGAGGACGTACAGCGGCTCGGCGCCGGACGCGATGCCGGTCCTGGCGTTGACGCTGTCCCTGAGCCCGAAGAGTTCGAATAGGGCGGCGGGATGATCCGGCATCTTGAGCTTCCCCGCCTGGACCTCGGCGAGACGCGCACTGTCTACCTGGGCCCGGTTGGCACCCTGAGCGCGCAGCTCCCGCCCGCGCGCCATGAACGGCTCGAGATCCCGGTGGTAACAGGCCACGTGCCAGTCCTTCTGGGAAGGATTATCGGCCAGGCAGATCATCTCGTTGGTGCCCTGCCGGAGCGTCACCAGATGATGGTAGTTCGAATAGCCAAGCACCGTGGCGCCGTCCCGGAGTCCCTCCGGGAGCGCGCTCACCGCGCCGGAGATCTGCACCGCCGCCGGCGGGACCTGGGCGGCCAACCGAGTGCCGGCCAGCAATGCAGCGGCGAGACACAGTACGGTTCGTGACGACATAGATCCCCCGAAGGACGAGGAGCGGACAGCGGCTAGAGCGGGCGGTAGATCGAGAGGGTGACGTTCCTCGTTGGGCCCAAATTCCTCTCCTTTACGTCAACGTACGACTCCTGAAAAAGATTCGAGACCTTGGCCATGAAGTAGGTCCCGAGCGCCCGGTAGCCCAGCCGCAAATCCACGATGTTGATGTCGGTTCGTGTGTCCAGGGGATAGGCCAGCACCGCCTCTACCCGGCTGCGGAACCGGTAGTCCACGCCGATCAGACCCCCGTAGCTGGACACGCTGGCCGTGAAGTTGTGGCGAGAGCGGTACGGCAAAGGTTGGCCGGTGTCGAGGTCCTCGGTGTCCAGGTACTGGTAGTTCATCTCGACCTGGAGCAGATCGGGCACCACCCCGACCTTGGCGCCGGCATCCAAGCCGCGTACCCGGGCCCGGTTCAGGTTCTGGAACTGAAAAACGAACGGCTGATTGGGAGCGGCGCCGGGAGCGATGAGGTTGTCGTAGTTGCTCTGGAAGAGCGCCGCGTCGAGCCAGAGGCGTCCCATCGGGGTGGCGGAAGCGCCGACCTCGGCCGACCAGGCTGTCTCGCCCTGCAGATCCGGGTTGGGCACCACGTGGAAGCCGAACTGATAGGTGGACACGTATTGCTCGATCGCCGCCGGGGCGCGGTAGCCATGCCCGCCACTGGCGCGCGCCGTCAGCCAGGAGCTGAGCCGGTAGACCAAGCCGAGCTTCGGATTCAGGTTGACCTCGGACTGGCTGCCGGTGGCCGAGTGGTAGTCCACCCGCGCGCCACCCACCACCCTCCATCGGTCAGAGATCCGGAATTCGTCCTGCGAGTAGGCGGCCAAGTCACCCAGAAACGGCGTCCCCAGGTCGCTCGAATTCACGCTGGTGCCCGCCACATCGATCCCGCTGGTAACGGTGTTCCGGCGCTCCGGATGAAACAGCGCCTCGACCGAGGTCCCGAACCGGACGGCTTTGTGGTAGTCCGCGTTGTCGTGGTAGTGGTTCCGGTTGGCCACGTAGTTGACGTAGGGGCTGACCCTGAGGAGCCAGGAGGTCCGGGCTACCGGCAGGATGGTGCCGCCGGCGTAGAGGTGCTGGTCCCGGCTCCAGTCGCCCAGCTGCGCCGGCGGAACCTTGAGCGGCGTCGTGTCCGAGTCCCAGGTGAAGAACTCCTGGGTGTCTTCACTGGTGAACATGGCGTAAGCGTCCCAGGGATGCGCGCTCTCGGGACGCGAGGACAGCTTGATTCGCCCGGACCAGACGCCACCTTCCCCGTTCTGGGTGTAGCCGTCGGTCGTGTGGCGGCTTCCCGACAGCCGGACGCCGATGGGGCCCACCCGCTGTGAGCGCTGGAGGTCGATCCCCTGGAAGCTTTGCAGCTTGCTGGTGAACCGATACTGGTCGGGAACGTCGTAGTAGCCGTAGAAGACCCGGGCCGCCGTATGCGCCTGATCGCCGATCGGCGCGGTGAGGAGATTCATTACCCCACCCAGCGCGTTGCTCCCGTAAATGGCGGAGTAGGCGCCTTTCACGATCTCGGTCCGGTCCACGTCCATGATCGGGAGCGAGGGGAAATCCACCTGCCCCCCATCCGGCGACAGCACCGGGTGTCCGTCCAGCATCATCAGGACCCGGCTGCCGACTCCGTCCGAATAGCCGGTCGAGCCCCGGATCGAGGGCTCGTCCCGATTGAACGTCAGGCCCTGCGCGAACGGCAGCGCGTCGTCAACCTGGATCGAGTTCCGGGTCACGATCTCCTTCTTGTCGAGGATCGCCACGCTGGCGGGCGACTCCCCGGCCCGCTCCTGGGCGCCGCCCGCCGTGACCACGATCCCCGGCAGGTCCACCACGGCCCGCTGTAATCGCACCACCAGCGTCAAGACTTCTCCGGCCTCCAGCTTCATGGAGTCGCTGATGGCGCTCTGGTATCCGATGGCCACGACGCGGAGCGCGTAGTTCCCGGCGTTGAGCTGCTGGAAGGTGAACTCACCGCGGCTGGTGGTGGTGGTCGTGAGGACGGTTCCCCGCAGGAGCACGGTGGCGTCGGCCACGGCGCTATCGGTCTGTGCGTCAATCACTCTGCCCCGAATGGCGCCGGTCCCGCCCTGCGCGAGGGCGGGAGCGGGGGCCAATCCCATCATGCCGATCAGGACCAGTCGGCGGTCAAGGATTCGAGTAAAGGGGGTGGAGCGCACGGCGTGCGCGACGATCGCCGTTAATCTCGGGCTATGGCTTCACGAAGACCACGCGCACGGTCAAGCCGGTAGCGGACAGATTCGCCCGAAGAGTGTCATTCCCTCCGACGGCATCCGGACCGAAGTGATACGTGCCCCCGAAAGTGCCGTATGGAGCCAGGCTCCAATAGATCGAATCGTTGGCAGCTACTTGCGCGTAGGTGCCCGATCCTCCAATCACCAGGGGTGGGTTCGGCCCGGGGCTGGTAGTGGTGGTATCGATGGAGAGATTGACCGTGATGCTCCCCTGGCCGGTGCTACTCTGGGTCATGGCCAGTGTACCCGTTGCCCCCGGTGGTTCCTGAACGGGTCCTCCAGCCAGCTGGAGTGAATCGAGTTCATAATTGCCCGCGAGGTTCGGACCGCCGTAACGGCTGGGACCCGAGCCACCGCTGCTGCCGCAACCGGCGACGATGATCGCCGCCCCAATGCCACCGAGAGCCAGCCGAACCAGGTCGCGCTGCCGCATGAACGTTCTCCAGTCGAGAAGGGGGGAGACGCGAAAAACCGCCCTCTACGGTAACCCGTCTAATGAGAGCGGTCCAGAGCCGGCAATTAATGAAATCTTGTGGGGACTAGGGTCTGGAAGTTCGCGAATCGGCGGGCCGCGGGCGCCCAGTCCCGAGCGAGGCAAGGGCGGCGCCAATATCCGGCAGCGGCAACAGGTAGTCCACCGCCCCGCGCTCCAGGGCGGCGCGCGGCATTCCGAACACCGCGCAGGTCTCGGCACTCTCCGCGATCGTGGTCCCGCCACTGGCCCGGATCAGGCTCAGCCCTTCCGCGCCGTCGTACCCCATCCCAGTCAGCAACACCCCCAGAACCCGGCCGGGGCGGGCCTGATTGGCGGATTTCATGAGGACGTCGACGCTGGGGACGTGGCGACTCGCGCTGGCTTCACCACTGAGCATGGTGACCAGCGAGCGGCTCAGCCGGAGATGATGGCCCGCCGGCGCGATCAGCGCGCGACCCGGCCGCAACCGTTCCCCCTCGCCCGCCTCTCCCACTTCGATCCGGCAGACCCGATTCAGTCGTTCGGCGAAGGGCCGCGTGAACCCGGGAGGCATGTGCTGAACGATGACGATCGGGATCGGAAACAGCGGGGCGAGCCGTTCCAGCACGCTCTGGACCGCCGCGGGTCCGCCGGTCGAGGCGCCGATCACGCAGACATCGTAACGCGCGGCGTCGAGCACCGGCTCGCCGGCGGCCGCGTGAGCAGCCGGCGCGGGATGGGCGGCGCCATTCTCGACGGTGGGGCGCCAGGCCAGGACCCGTTCCTTGAGCTCGCGCCGGATCGCGTCGAGATCGAGCAGATCCAGCTGCGCCTTGTCGATAAAGTCCACCGCTCCCAGGGCCAGCGCGTCGAGCGTCGCCTCCGCGCCCTCATGCGTAAGGGCAGAGACCATGATTACCCGCAGCGAGGGCCGCCAGGCCAGCAGCGACCGCAGGACCTTGAGGCCATCCATCCCCTGCATCGCGATGTCCAGGGTGACCACGTCGGGTTCCATCCTGGGAATCCGCTCGAGGGCTTCGACGCCGCTGGCCGCGGTGCCAACCACCCGGATCTCCGGCTCCGACTGGAACACTCTGGTGAGCGCCTTCCGGACGAAGGGGGAATCATCGACCACGAAGACCCGGATCATCCCGCGCTCCCGTTCCCGTTGCTGCCCCAGCGCCGGCGATAGACCATCGCCCCCTCGAGATAGAGCGGCTCGAACGCGGGCGTCCGGTCGATCAGCGACTCGGCGTGCCCGAGAAAGAGGTAGCCACCGGGCACCAGCGCCCGTTCCAGCCGCGCGATCAAGGAGGTAAAGGCTTCGTCGGTGAAGTAGATCAGCATGTTCCGGCAGAAGATGGCGTGATAGACACCCCAGGCCACGGTGGAAACCGGGGCCGCGAGATTGGCCTGAAAGAACCGCACGCCCTTGCGGTAGCGGTCCCGCAACCGGAACCGGCCGTCCATCTCGATGAAGCAATGATCCCGGGTCTCGGTATCGCAGCCCCGAAGCGAGAGCGACTCGTAGATCGCGCCGCGAGCCTGCACGATTCGCTGGGGATTGAGATCGCAGGCGTCGATCTCCCAGGAGAGCCCGCTCAACCCCAGGCCCGCATCGACCAGCCTCACCACCAGCGAGTAAGGCTCCTCCCCTGAGGAGCACCCCGCCGAAAGGATCCGGAGCGGCGCCCCTCCCAGCGTGGGCGCGACCGCCGGGATCACGTGTTTGAGCAGGATCTCGAAGTGCTGTTGTTCCCGGAAGAAGTAGGTCTCGTTGTTGGTGAGACGCCGGGTCAGTTCGGCGAATTCAGTCTCGCGCTCCGGGTGCAGGGTGAGGTAGTGGTAGTACTCCCGGAAGTCCTGCAGGTGCAGCGCGCGGAGCCGGGGCCTGATCCGGGCCTCGAGAATGTCCTGACGCGCGCCATCGAACCCCAACCCGAACCGCTCGGCCATCAGATCGATCAGGAGCTTCCAGCCGGCGCCCTCGGAACCGATCATGATGCCTGCGCGATCGAACCGCCTTGCAGGGCCGAGCGCGCGGTCTGCGCGACGACGGGCTCCACGTCCCGGGCGAGATCCAGCAGGGTGCGACGGGCCGCCGGCAGGCCCAGACGTCCCAGTCCCTGCCCCGCTTCGTTGCGCACCACCCAATCGGGATCGTCGGCCAGGCGCTGCAACAGGCCGAGATCGCTGTCGGTCGCCAGAGCCGCCAGCCCCTGCGCCGCGACCCGACGGACCTCGGGATGGGAGACGTCGAGGCTCTCGAGCAGGAAGGGGCGGACCACCGGGCTCCGGAGGCGCACCAGGGCCGCCATCGCTTCCAGCTTCTCGTGAACCGGCGCGGTCTGGCAGAGCGCTTCGAGCGGGCCGATGGCCCTCGGGTCACCGATACGGCCCAGCGCGCGGATCACGTGATAGCGGAGCGAGTCGCCGGTCTGAAGCAGGGCGAGCAGGGTATCTACCACCTTCCCACCGGGCCGGCGCAGCAGGAGCTCGAGCGCCTCGATCTGAATCGTGGATTCCCGGTCGGCCAGCGCGCGAAGCAGCAGCACCTCCGCCTTGGAGCCTTCGAGGCCGGTGCACAGCCTGAGCGCGGCCCGGCGGATCGCCGGGGCGCGACCCTGGGCCAGCTGCAGGATCGGGTTGGCCAACTTGGAGCACCGTTTCCCATCCAAAGCACGGAGCGCGGCCAGCACCAGTTCCTCGGGCGAGTCCTCTCGCAGACAGGGGGCCAGGGCCGTCTCCAGGGCGGAGGTGTCCATCCGGGCCAACGCGGCCGACGCGGCGCTCCGCTCCTCCTCCGAGCCATGAGTCAGCAGCCGGACCAGAGCCGGAATCGCCGCTGCATCCGCCAGAGAGCCCAGTGCCTGGCAGGCGGCGGTGCGGACCTCGGGCGCAGGGTCTCCCAGGCGCTCCGTGAGAGCCGGGAGGTCGGACGATGAGAACGAGAGACTGAGCAGGGCCCCACGCCGGACGGCGGGCTCCGAATGCGCGACCAAGTGAAGGAGAGACGGCCGTAGGACCGAGGGATAGCGACGAGCCAGGGCTCCCACCCAGGCGGCGCCTTCCCGCCCAGCGGCCCACCGGATCACCGCCGGATACAACTCGTCGAGCTCCGCGGCGATCACCAGGGCCGCCGCTGAGCGCACCGCCCCATCCCCACCCCGGGAGCGATGCCGATCGTCCTCGCGCACCGACAGGTCGGCGTGCGGGCAGGGATCCTGGCCGCGGAGAATCCCGCCCAAGAACGCGTAGAGACCAGACTCGGAGCCATCGGCCCGGAGGCTCGGACCCGCGGGGGCGAGGGAGATGGGAGACGGGGCCCGTTCCAGGCCTGCGGCAATGGCCCGAAGCAAGGCACAGCGAAGTCCGGCCGGATCGGTGACCAGCAGAAGGTTGATCAGTGGGGCAACCGCCTCGGGCGCGCCGATCCGCGCCAGCGCATCCATCGCCGGCTCGGCCAGCAGATCGTCGGTGGCCAGCTCGATCAACGGAGGGACTGCGCGCGGGTCCTGCAGCTCGCCCAAGGCGTCAATCGCCGCGAGCTGCAGCCAAGGCTCCCGCTGGAGCAGGTCCACCAGAACCGGGAGCGCCAGCTGGGCGCGGATCCGGCCCAGCGCCTCCACGGCGGCCTGAGCCACGTTCACGTTGGGGTGGCCGACCAGCCGGAGGAGCGCCTGCGCGTTCGCCTCGGTTCCGATGTGGCCCATGATCATGCAACCGAACATGGCGACGTCGGAGTCGAGGTCCGCCAGCATCCGCTCCACCATGGCGATGGCATAGGGACCCTGCCGCTCGAGGGCCGAGAGCGCCGAGTTCCGGAGCGTAGCCTGGTCCTCGCGGGCGACCAGCCGGGCCAGGGTCTGCGGCTCGATGTGTCGCGCCGCCCAGGCGATCGCGGTCTCCCGGGTCTCGGGATGATCCGACTCGAGTCCCGAGAGGATCAGCTCCTCCCGGGTCGTGGAGTCGGACGGATTGAGACCGGCGAGCCGACTCGCCAGGGAAGCGGTCATGGCGCGGTTCAGGTACGGAAGGTTTCGACCTGCTGGCGCAGCGAGTCGGACTCGGTCGCCAGGTTTCGCGCGGCCCCGCTCATCTGCTCGATGGCCACCAGGTTCTGCCGTGAAACCATGGCGATGGACTCGATCGCCTTCACGATCATATCCCCGCCCCGCTTCTGCTCGGTCACCGCTTCCGACATCTGGTGGGTGAGCTGGTTCATCTTCTGGGCCGCGCTGGTGATCTCCCGGGCCCCGGAGGCGTTCTCCTTGACCGCCGTCGCGATCTGCCGGGTGAGGTTGGCCATGGTGCCGGCCATGTCCATCACGTCCCGGGCGCCGGCCGCCTGCTCTTCAGTCGCCTTCGCCGCTTCGGTGATGAGTTGGGAGGTCTGATTAACCGAACCCACGATCCCCGAGAGTACCCCTTCCATGAGCGAGACCGCGGCCTGGGTTTCCTTCTGGACGCCATCGATCACGCCGCTGATCTCCTGCGTGGCCTGGACCGAGCGCTCGGCCAGCCGTCGAACTTCCTCGGCCACCACCGCGAAGCCGCGACCGGCGTCTCCGGCCCGGGCCGCCTCGATGGTCGCGTTCAGGGCCAGCAGATTGGTCTGATCGGCGATGTCTTCGATCACCCGGACGATCTTGCCGATCTCCTGCGACCGCTCCGCGATCGCGGAGATGGAGCCGTGCAGCTTCTCGCCGCCCTCCTGCGCGTCCGCCACCGACCGCTTGGAGACCTCGTCCACCTGGTGGACCCGGGTGGCGATCCCGCCCACCGTATCGATCATGCTGGTGAGCGTACCGGTCACCTGTTCCACCGACTTCAACAGGGTCTCGCCGTGCGTTGCCGTCTGCCCCAGCACGGTGCTCATCTGTTGAATCGAGGCGGCCGTCTGGTCCACGTTGGCGGTGAGCGATTCGGCGTTCTTGGTCAGGGCCTGCATCTGGGCGGCCATCTCCACCATGGTGGAGGAAGTCTCTTCGGTGGAGCTGGACTGCGCCTCGGCCCCCTTGGCCAGCTGCGTGGAGGAGGCGGAAATCTGTTCGGCCGAGGTGGCCACGGTGCGCGACGAGGTGGTGATCTGCCCTGCGATCGAACGCAGGTTCTTCACCATCTGCCGCATGCTGTGCTCCAGCCAGCCCACCTCGTCGCGCGAACGGCTTCGGACCTCGAGGGTGAGATCGCCCTTGGAGATCTCCTCCGCGGCCATGCCCAGCGTGGTGAGCGGATCGGCGATCAGGCGCGCCAGGCCGAAGGCCAGGATCACACCCAGGACGCCGGCCGCCCCCAGCAGGAAGAGGATCGTGGTCCGGGCCCCGAGGTACAGCTGGTCGGGCGTGACCCCGGCCGACTGCCCAAGGGCGACCGCTTCATGCATGCGGTCGAGCTGCCGGATCGCAAAGGCGCCCAGCACGCCGGTGATGATCAGCACGAGAGTGAAGCAGGTGATGATCTTGCGCCGGATGGTCCAGTCCCGGACCATTTGAAGGACTTGCTCGCTCATGGGACGTTCGCCGAGTTGGAGTTCGAGTTGCCCTGGACCACGGCCTGCTCCAGGTCGAGGAGAATGAGCAGGCGCGACCCGAGTCGGGCCACGCCCTTGATGTAATCCGCGTTGGCGGCCAGGATGTCGTCGGGCGGCGGCACCACGGCCTTCTCCGGCACCTTCACGACTTCAGCCACCGAGTCCACCAGCAGACCCAGCGTCCGACCCTGGGCATCCGCTACCAGGACCCGTGAGCGGCCGGTGACATCCAGTACCGGCAGACCAAGCCGGGTTCGAAGCTCCACCACCGGCAGGATGCGACCGCGAAGGTTCATGACTCCGCGGATGTGAGGCGGCGATTGGGGAATCCGGGTGATGTCTCCGACGCGAACGATCTCCCGGATCTTGGCGATGGGCACCGCGAACTCCTCCTGGTCGAGGCGGAATGCCACCAGGTGCAGCTCGCGCTCGGCCTCGGCCTTCGGTGCCGCACTGGCGCCCAGTTGCAGCGCGTCGGCGAAGGCCAGGATGTCCGGCGGGGTCGGGTCCGATTTGAGCGTCGTCATGGCTGCTCGTTGCTGATCGCTTAGTGACGCGAGGCCGAAAGCTCGGCCCCATGCAGGTCTGCCAGCCTCACGGTGTCGAGGATGCAGGCCACCTTCCCATCGCCGAGGATGGTCGCGGCGGAGACGCCGGGCGGGCGGCCCAGCACCGGGTCCAGCGCCTTGACCACCACCTCTTCGTGGCCCAGCAACCGGTCCACCAGCAATCCGCGATGACGCGCAGCGGAGCGGAGCACCACGCAGTAGCGGCGACCCCGCAGCTGACCCCCAAGGCCCAGCACCTGCCCCGCATCGGAGACCGGGATCACCGCTCCGCGCCAGAGCACCATGCCGCGGCTGGCCACTTCGTGAATCATGTCCGGCGCCATGCGCACCGTCTCCGCCACATCCGAGAGCGGGAGGGCGTAGCGCTCCTGTCCCACCGAGACCAGCAGCGAAGGCAGTACCGCCACGGTCAGCGGCAGGCGGAGGACGAAGGTCGTCCCCCGGCCAGGCTCGCTGGTGACCTGCACCGTCCCGCCCAGAGCACGGATCGACCGCGCGACCACATCCAGTCCCACGCCCCGCCCGGACAGGCTCGAAACCTGGTCCTCGGTCGAGAGTCCCGGGAGAAAGGCCAGGGCGTAGATCTCCTCGAGGGTCGGCGATTCGGAGGTCGGAGCGACCCCCAGAGCGCGGGCCTTCATGAGGATCCGGTCCGGATCGAGGCCCCGGCCGTCGTCTTCGACCGTGAGGATTACCCGATCCGACTGCTGGCGCGCGGCCAGGGTGATCCGCGCCTCTTGAGGCTTGCCGGACTGGGCCCGCTCGGCGGCGGGTTCGATCCCGTGGATCACCGCATTGGTCACCAGATGAACCAGCGGTTCGCTCAGGCGGTCGATCACGGTCTTGTCGAGCCGGGTCTCCCCTCCGGCCACTTCGAGCCGGACCTTCTTTTCTCGATCCTGGGCCAGGTCGCGGACCCGGCGGTTGAACCGTCCGAACACCGAGGCGATCGGCACCAACCGGGTCTGCATCAGGGCGCCTTCCAGGCGCTTCAGGGTCTTTTCCAGCGCGACGGCGGAGAGCTCCAGATTGGCGATCTCTCCCACCGACCGGCTCAAGGGCGCCAGCGCACGCATGGATTCGCGCATCCCTGCCTGGGCGATCATCACTTCACCGAAGGCCTCCAGCAGCGAATCCAACCGGGCCGAGTCCACGCGCAACGTGGTGATGGCCCCGTCTTGCCCGATCTCACCCACGTCGCGCGTGGTGCGTCGATCGGTGCTCCGCCGATCGCCGGTGCGCCGCTCGGTGACGGTTTCCGCGCTCTCCAGGAACTGCCGCGCCTCGGCCAGGTAGGAGTCGGCTTCGCTGCCGGTCGCCGGAGCCGTTTCGGCTTCTTGAATGAGATCCACCAGGAGCCCGGCGCCTCGCACCAGCAGACTGCCGGCCGAGCCACGCAGCTGCGGCAGGAGCGTGAGCTTCCCGCAGAGGTCCTCCAGGCCATGGGCCAGGCCCTGAATGGCCGTGAGCCCCATCATGGCAGAGTTGCCCTTGAGCGTGTGCAGCTCGCCCTTGAGCGGGAGCAGCAGCTCGTCTCCCGGCTCGGCGTGATCCCAGAACCGTTCCAGCCGCAGGCAGCGCTCCAGCACCGCCTCGGCGAGCGGGAGACATTCGGCCACGTACTCCCGAATCAACTCCCCGAACGGATTCTCCTGAGCGCTCATCTCACCGCGTTCCCCGGGCGCCGTTGCCGGCTCCTGCCTTGGCCACCAGGGCCTCGAGCTGAGCCGGCGTGAACGGCTTGCGGAGATAGGCCCAGGCGCCGGCCGCGAGCCCGCGGGCCTCGTCGTCGGGACTGTCTTCTGTAGTGACCAGCACGATCGGCGTCTCGGGCCGAAGCCGGGTCTCCCGGCGCTTGGCCAGAAACTCGAGCCCGTTCATCTCGGGCATGTTGAGATCGAGGAAGACCATCACGATTTCGGGATGGGTGCTGTAGAGCGCGAAGCCTTCGCGTCCGTCGTACGCGTGGAGCACGCGGCTTCCGCTGAGCTCGCCCTTGTTGAACGCGAGGCCGTACATCTGGTGATGGAGCTTCGAGTCATCCACTACCAGGAAGGTCGGGGGCGTCATGCTTGTTTCTCCGACAGGAGGCCCTTGAGCGCTTCACGCAGCTCCTGGGGCTTCCAGGGCTTGTGCACCACCGTCGTGACCCCGAGGGCGCGGGCCTGGCGCACCAGAATCGAGTCATCGGGTTCAGCGGTGGTCAGTACGATGGGGATGTTCTTGAAGGAAGGGCCACGCTGCTGCAGGGCTTCGAGGAACTGCACCCCGTCCATGTCGGGCATCCGGAGGTCGAGAAGGATCAGGTCATACACGCTGCCCTTCGCGGCCAGGAGCTCCAACGCGGCACGCCCATTCAGGGCACACTCGAGCGTGTGGTCCCGGGACATGAAGACCAGGCCATACATCTTCTGGACTAGTGGCGAGTCTTCGACGATCAAAATCCTCATGGCGCCATGTCCCCGCGCTGAGCGGTGAATGGAAACCAGCACTCCGACTGCTCGATGGTCCGGGGGAGCCTGCGGGGCTTTCGCTCCGGGTTGGACGGAAATGAGTCAAATGCCGGGCTCAATTCGGGGAGGGCAAGCGGGCGGCAGAAACGCGGGCTGGCAGACAGGGCGCAGCAATCAGGTAACCAGCTACGGAGCAATGGCTTAGACAGCCAAGCCTTGGTTCGGAACGCCCTGCCTGTGCGGGGTGTTAACTCAGGGATTCGAGGAGGCGGCGACCGGCGTCACTGTTCAAAAGGCGAGAGGGCTTGGCAGGATGCAATTGAGCCTGCACTCGCCCGGTTTGAGTGCTCAGACAACCGGCCGGAGGCTCAGGATCTGGCGCGCCTCAGCGGGAGTGGCGGGTCGCCGGCCGTAGCGATCGCAGATCTCCACGATCTTGTTGACCAGGTCGGCGTTGCTGGTGGCGAGGCGGGTCTGATCGTAGCGGATGTTGTCCTCGAGACCGGTGCGGCACTGCCCGCCGGCCTCGAGACACCATTGGTTCACTTCGAACTGGTGACGACCCAACCCAGCCGCGACCCAGGTCGCATCGGGCAGCAGAGCCTTCAATTCCGAGCGCAGGAAATCGAAGATGGTACGCCGAGCCGGGAGCGCGTTCTGGATCCCGAAGACGAACTGGACGTGGACCGGAGCGCGGAGCAGTCCTTTCTTGAGGAGATTGGCCGCGTTGTAGAGCATGGCCAGGTCAAAAACCTCGATCTCGGGCTTCACCTCGAACTCGAGCATCGACTTGGCCAGGCCTTCGACGAAGTCGGGCGGGTTTTCGTAGATGGTGGTCGGGAAGTTCACCGAGCCGGTGGCGAGCGACGCCATGTCGGGCCGGAGGTAGAGCATGGCGCCGCGCTCATCCTGTTGCCGCCCGCGTCCACCGGTGGAGAACTGGATGATCATCCCCGGGCAATGCTTCTTCACGCCTTCCTGCACCGCCGCGAACCGCTCGGGATTGGAACTCGAGGACTCATCGTCGTTCCGGACGTGGATGTGGACCAGTGTGGCGCCGGCCTCGAAGGCCTGGTGGGTGGACTCGATCTGCTCCGCCGGCGTGATGGGGACGGCGGGGTTGTCCTTCTTGCGAGGCAGCGACCCGGTGATGGCGACGGTGATGATGAGGGGCTCGGACATGTCCACAGATTACACAGAAGAGTCCGCAGATTCCACAGAGCTAACCGCCAGACCGTTGCCGCGCACAGGAGCGCTGCATCAGAAGTCCATGCCCACGCGGAGCAGCACGTTCCGACCCTGGCCGTAGGCGAAGAGCTTGTAGCGGCTCAGATAGTCGGTGTAGGTCGCGTCGGTAGCGTTGCGCACCCGGATTCCCAAATTGATAGTCCGCGGCCCGATCATTCGCTCCAATCCGGCGCCCAAGTCGAGCAGCGCATAGCCGTCGGTCGGGGTGTCGAACGGGCCGAGCCGGGTCTGCATCCCCACCAGCTCGACGCCGGCGGTCAGGTAGGCTCGGCCGAGCGGCCCTCCTCCCGCGGTGTGGAGCTCCGCTTCAAGATCGCCGCGGACGGGAGGGATCATGGACAGGGGCTCGTTGGTCGCGTGGTTGTCGCCCAGGACCCAGTCGAACCGGCCCCGGAGGCTGAGGGCTGCAGTCGCGGCAATTTCGCCGGAGAAGTCCAATCCCCAGAACACGGCCCGCGCGGTCTGGAGGTACTGATAAGCGGGAAGCGCAACCGTGTCGCCTTCCTCGGTGATCACGGTGGCTGTGCCGCCGGTCGGCTCGATATAGAGGTAGTCGTTGATTTGGTTGCGATACCCCGCCAGCTGGGCGCTCACCCGGCCCCGCTGCCAGCGCGCGCTGAGATCCGTGTTGAGGCTCACCTCAGGCTTGGCGCTGGGCAGCCCAATCTCGAACCGGTCCTCGCCCAGGTGGGGACCGTTGGTATAGAGCTCGTAGAGGGTCGGGGCCCGGAACGCGCGCCCCAGGTTGGCGGCGAGTGAGAAACCAGGGATCGGCTGATACACCACGCCCAGGTTGCCGGTGATGGACGAGAGGGTGCGGCTCTCCGTCCCGCGCTGGAGCGCGGCATTGGAGTCGGCGTTCACGTGGCGGAGGTCGCCCCGGACGCCGGCCAGGAAATTCCAGCGGCCGGCGGTGGCGCGCTCGAAGGCGAAGATGGCGCCGGCTCCGGTCGTGGCACCCGGCACCAGGGGGAACTGGCCCTCCGACTCGTTGCTCTGGTAGAACCCCGATATGCCAAGGGTGCCGGTGAGCCATGGCCGGCCGGTATGATGGAGGAGCACATCGGTCGTGATCGTATTGAGCTTGAGCTCGAAGGTCGGCTCCTCGGTGCCGACCCGGCTCTGGTCCACCACTTCCTGGAGCGAGTGGTGCTGAAACTGGCTACGGGTCTCCAGCCGGAGGCCGCCCAGCACGAAATTGGTGAGCAGCTGCACCCGGTCATCGCCGAGCCTCCGGAGCGGCCCTAAAGAATCGTCGTCCGGTACCGGGGGACCGTCCAGCAGGCCGAAGTGGCCGCCGTAGTGCTCGTAGCGGAGGGTGCCGTTCGAGCTCCTGCCATTCAGGCCCAAGGCGACTTCGCCGTTCACCGCGTAGAAGCCGGTGTTGTACAAGGTGCCAGTCGGGGTCGAGTCGTTGCCGGCGGGCGTGTGATAGTTGGACGCGGTCCGCCCGATCAGGATGCCGCGCCAGCCGAAGCTGCCGGAGGCGCCCTCGACCCGGAGCGGGCCGCCGAATTCCCCATTGTTGGTACCGCCGTAAATCTCGGTGCTTCCCCGTACGAAGCTGCTGCCGCCCCGGGCGTCCGGCACCGGGTCCGGGATGACGTTGATCACCCCGCCCATCGCGTCCGATCCGTAGAGCACGCTGGCGGGTCCCCGGATCACCTCGATCCGCTTGGCCAGAAGGGGGTCGATCGAGGGACCGTCTTCGTCGCTCCACGAGTAGTCCTCGAGCCGGAGCCCGTTGTCGAGGGTGAGCACTCGGGGGCCGGTCAGGCCCCGAATGATCGGCTTCCCTACCTGCTCGCCGGTGCTCAGCGTCCGGACGCCGGCCAGCCCGTCAATCGTGTGCGCCAGGGAGACCTGCTGGCTTCGGAGCAGCGCCTCGCCGGCCAGCTCCTCCGAGGGCAGTGGGGAACTCCGGGGATCGATCCCGGTTCGGGTGGCGGTGACGGTGATGGCTTCGAGCTGGAGTGCCGTGACCAACAGTGTCACCACGACTTCCTGCGTTACGGCGAGGTCTACGCTCCGGACGTCTGGCGCGTATCCCAGGCGACGGATCTCCAGCGTGTACCGGGCGACCGGAAGGTCGGGAAACACCGCCCACCCTTCGGCATCGACCACTCGCCGCCGGTCCAGCTCCGCCAACGTGACAGTGGCGTTCTCCACCGGCCGGCCGACGCTATCCACCACCCGGACGCGGAGGGTATCAGCGGCAAGACCGGGTCTGGCGTCGGGGTACCGCGCAGTGGAGATTATCGCCGGTGCAGTCGAGGAGAATACCACTGCGGCCAGCGCAGGGACGAGCACGGTAACCCCTGGCGTGAATGGACTCGAGGCTGGCCTCGATTGGGAGCAGAGGGGACGG